>Ga0247831_1002943_pt1 | contig 26170 bp, 27 predicted proteins | sample LaCruzMarch2015__9_FD_192406 | JGI IMG/M metagenome (GOLD analysis project Ga0247831, IMG submission 192406) | Freshwater microbial communities from meromictic Lake La Cruz, Castile-La Mancha, Spain - LaCruzMarch2015_1m | ecosystem: Environmental > Aquatic > Freshwater > Lake | place: Spain...
TCACGGCTGAGAGTGCAACCCAACGATAATCGGCTTGTTTTATTTTTTCCCAAAGCGTGTTTAGGTCGATGTCTTTAAAGGTAAACCATACTAAAACAACGGCAACTGTTAGAGAAATAAGGTACTGAAGAGTTTTTTTCATTTATTAATGTAGGACAGCTTTGTAAGCTGTCACTTTTACTGAGCATTTATGTCGAATTACGCTATACTATTTTGGAGAATCGCTCCACAAATTACTTCACTACTTGGTTATTTTCGTCTGGAAAAACAATCATAGGTTTGTGGGTCTTTGCTTCTTCTTGGGTCATCCAGCCGTATGAAATAATAATCACGATGTCGCCCACTTCGGCTTTACGAGCCGCTGCTCCATTGAGGCAGATAATACCAGAGCCACGTTTACCTTTGATGGCGTAAGTTTCCAAACGCTCACCGTTATTATTGTTTACTACTTGCACTCGCTCATTTTCTACAATTCCTGCTGCATCAAGTAAATCTTCGTCGATAGTGATACTTCCTACGTAATTGAGTTCGGCTTGAGTTACCTTCACTCGGTGGATTTTTGATTTGAAAATATTGACTAACATTTGTATTAATTAACGATTAAATGAATTACGATTTACGACGGCTTCGCCTGGGCGATGACTAGATTTTAAATCTTCAAACTGTATGCAAAATTATAAAATTGCTTAATGAGAAACATTTGCTACAACAATAAAATTCAGATTAAATTTTTTAATTAGTTTTGTATTGAAAAAGCTCACCACAAATGATAAAAAAATTACTCCTCTTTTCTTTAATAGCCAGCACTTCCGTAACCTTTGCTCAAGATGCTAATATTTTTGAACCAGATTCAATCAAGAAAAAAATTGAAGCCTTACAGATTAGGTCTTCTCTTCGCATTGATGGGATTATGAATGATGCCGAATGGCGAAAAGTAAAACCAACCTCAGGGTTTACTCAAATCGAACCATTTCAAGGTAAAAAACCTACGCAAGATACCGAAGTCAAGGTGCTTTACAATAAACAATATTTGTATTTTGGCATTTTTGCTAAAGATTCTTTGGGCAAAAAAGCCATTCGTGCTACTGATTTTAAGCGTGATTTTAGCTTTCGTCAGCATGATATGGTGGCATTATCGTTCGATGGCTTTAATGATAAACGCAATGCGATGGTTTTAGTAACAAATCCTTATGGCGTACAGCGAGATTTACTTTCGTTCGATGATCTTTACTATGATGTGGATTGGGATGGGCTTTGGCGTGTACGTACTTCTCGAACCGATTCTGGTTGGGTAGCAGAAATGGCAATTCCGTGGCAAACACTGCGTTATCCAAAAACAACTGATAGCTTACATACGTGGGGATTCAATGTTTTTCGTAGTCGCCGAATGAGCAATGAACAGACGGCATTTTCGCCGTATCCTCGTATTTTTTCTAGTTTACGTATGACTTATGCGGGTGAATTGAAAAACCTTCAACCTCCTTCGCCATCGCCCAATATTCGAATTCAACCTTATTTTTTGACTTCTTATGACCAATTTAGTGGTCAAAAAGTGCCGAAACCTACCGAAACTAATTTTAAATTAGGTGGAGAGCTTAAATGGGCAATCAACTCAAATGCTGTTTTAGACCTTACAACCAACACTGATTTTGCCCAAGCCGATGCTGACCGACAAGTAAATAACGTTACTCGTTTTTCGGTGTTTTTTCCTGAAAGACGTCAGTTTTTTCTTGAAAATGCTTCACTTTTTGGGGTAGGAGTAGGGCCAAATCAAGACTTTTCTGGCGGAACAATGCGTGTACAACCATTTTTTAGTAGAAGAATTGGCTTAGATGATAATAATCGGCCTATTCCGATTGATGCAGGTGGGCGTTTTGTATATCGTTCATTGAAGAGAAATTTTGGTCTAATTGCAATGCGTCAGCGTGGAGTAGGAAATACACCCGCTACAAACTTTTTTGTAGGACGTTTTTCCGAAAACTTCGGTGAACAAAGTCGCATAGGTGGTCTTTTAACCGTTAAAAATCGCCTGGATGGTTCAAATATCGTAGGAACAGTTGATGGGTTTTTTCGTTTAAATCAGTCGCATTCGGTCAATACAATGGCCTCTTATTCAAAAACAACGAATACTGGTCAGCAGGGATTTTCGGGTATGGCTCAGTATTTTTTCACTAATAATCAATTTAAAGTATGGTGGACGCAGTCGGTCGTGACGAAGAATTTCAATCCAGAAATGGGTTTTGTTTCTCGTACCGATGTGATTGGCACTACGCCAGGGGTTTTTATTTATAATCGTGGAAAATGGCTTCCGAAAAAATACGTAAGAGCATTTGAGCCTGGAATTATGACGGAGTTTTATCACCAAGCCTCAACAGGGCAGTTGATTGAACGCCAAATTAATATCAATCCTATTTGGTTTAACTTTCAGAATGGCGGCTTTTTTGGGTATTTGGTTAATCCAACTTTTCAACGTTTAACTGAGCCTTTCGAGCCACTTGGAGTGTCAATTCCTATGGGAGATTATAATTATGTTCGCCACCAAATTTTTACAAGTTCCGACCCTTCAAAAATCGTAAATGTAATAGTTGACCACAGTTGGGGAACGTATTTCGACGGAAAACTCAGTTCAACTGATATAAAATTACAATTCGCCCCAATTCCGCATATTTCGGTCGTTGGACGTTATAATCGCAATGGTTTCAAAAGTGTTGGTACGGGTATAGACAAAGTAAATGTCGATTTATACTCAATTGAAGGCCGTTTTGCTCTCAATCCAAGAGTACAATTGATTGGTTTTTATCAGCAAAATTCTGAGAATAATTCTAAAAATTATAATATTCGTTTATCATGGGAGTATCAACCATTGTCTTATATTTATGTGGTTTTCAATCGTCGAGGATTTAATAATATAAGCGAGCCAAGCGATATTCGTTACGAAAAAGAAAACCATGTGATTGCAAAAATTAGCTTTTTGAAGCAGTTTTAATGTAATTATTAATGTTCTATGCTTAATTATAAATGCTTTTTAAATAATTTTATGTACTGCAAATATTCAACAGTAAATAAGCGACAAGACTATTTTGGCAGCTCTTTTTATTTCGATTTAAACTCCTGCCAAGTAGCATTATAAGAACCAAAACAGCCAAAGCCTCCTTTGATATTGGTATAAAGTAGTACAGGCTCAGCAAATGGATTATTGTTTTCTCGTTGACGGCGGAGCGATGTATGATAATTGTAATAATGAATATCGGTCTGAAATAAGCCAACTTTTATTTTATTTAAGCTTTTACTTCTGTCTATTTGTTGACCTTGATTATTTGCTCCAATATTAGGTGCTAAATAGTTTCTATTCAATGAAAGTAGCTGACCATCCATATTCTTGTCATCAATAGTACGTAAATCAACGATTGTAGAAATTGGTGTATAAATGATATTTTTCACATTCTTTGGGTCAGGAATTCCATAAATAACAATAAATTCACCAAGAGCTCGATAATAATTTGTTTCGGCCGCTTTATCTTGCCAAATCACTTTTACATCATATTCTGTATTTGTCACTGAGTTTCCTTGCTGAAAATCATTCACCTTTGTTGAATCTATTTTTACTTCTTTAATGTCTATTGACTTCGGAATTGTAGTTGTTGCATCTACTTTTCTACCATCAGGAGTGCTTACAGAAACGGTATAAGTTTTCCCTACCAAAATTGGTAAAGCCGCAGGCAAAGCACGGTAATACCCCAACTTCACATTATAAATCAACTGAATTGTTTTACTTCCATCAGATAAACTTACGGATGCATTCAATATGTCGTCTTTTATATCACCGGTGCTGCCGATGAGCAATTTTGTTTCGGTGACTTTGGCTGCCAAAACAGTATCCTGAGGAGAAATGAAGCAAGCTAGCACAAGTTTAGAATCAGTTTCGGGCAAAAAAGAAGGGTCTATTTCTTCTACTAAACTTTCACAAGAAAACAGGTATAACTGACTAATTATAATGGAACTATATAAAAATATTTTTTTCATATTTACAAAAATTTATTAACTCCCCTATATGGGCTAGGGATGGGGCTGGTTGTGGCTTAAAACTTAAAATTATAACTAAACGATGGAATAATCGGAAAGATTGAATATCGTTGTAAGATATTGATAATCTGGTTATTAGCATCAGTTTTCGTGTTAAGTTGATAGAAAAACGGATTTTTTCGATTGTAGGCATTATAAATGCTAATTTCCCAAGTGCGTTCGTGATAGCGTTTCTTTTTGCTGAACTGAACGCCTAAATCAAGTCGATGATATGGCTCGGCACGGAAGGTGTTTTTCTCGCCATACTCCTGCACGGCTCTTCCCGCAAAAAGTGGACTCACTGGCGTTGAAGTGTTATTGACAGCATTATTTGCCCCGAAACGCGTATTGAAATTGCTATAACCGTTATACCTCGAAAGCGGTAAAGTAAGAGCGTTTCCCGTACCGAAAACCCAAACGGCAGAAATCGTAATATTCGGTTTTATATCATAAATTCCTACTAATGAAATATCGTTTCGGCGGTCGTATCGAGGAAAAAACTCTTTGCCAAAATTTAGTTCGTCAAATTGCCATTTAGTCCACGAAAGCGTGTAGCCCGCCCAGCCCGAAAACTTTCCGACTTTTTTCTGCAATAAAAACTCCGATCCGTAAGAGTATCCACCACCAACCGTTACGTTATCTTCCCAACGTACTCGGTTGTTTGAAGTTGGGTCATTCAAAAGCAAAAAACTCGCACCTTCTTTATAATTAATGAGGTTATTCATTTTTTTATAATAGCCTTCGATGGTCAGCGTTAAGCCTTTTTTATCAAAATCTTTGGCAAAACCTGCCGCCACTTGTTGCGATTGTTGCGGAGCAACCCTGTCAGTGGTTGGCACCCAAAGGTCAGTTGGTAAACCAATGCCCGTATTGGTAAGTAAATGGACATATTGGTTCATCAAAGCGTAGGACGCCTTGAAAGCCAAATCGTTGCTCAGTTTGTAAGCCACTGCCAAACGTGGTTCTGGACGTACGTAACTTGCTCCCGAAACTTGATAATTGCTGAGTCGGAAACCTGCATTCATTTTTAGTCGACTGCTTGCTTGCCAAACGTCTTCGGCATAAATACCCGATTCTACGACGTCGATATTGTCAATTCTGTTTTCAAAACGATTAACATCTGAGTCTTGTAGCACAACTGCACTCGGGGTAAACCGATGAAAAGTTGACTGCATACCAAATTTTAGGGCGTGTTTTGGGGCTGGAAAAAAATCGAAATCATATTTGATGGCATAGTCTCTGATACCCGATTTATAATCTAAATTATATGTCGAATTTGTATTGGTATTAAGGTCAAGAGAATTTACCACAGATTTAATATTGAAGCGATAACGGCTATAAATGAGCGATAAGTTACCAAAAAGTTTCTGAGAAAATAGGTGATTCCAACGCAAAGTGGCAGTTTCGTTGCCCCAATTCAGTCCGTTTGATGAATTGTTTTCGGGACTAGCTGTATTGGTGCTAAATTTATCTTTTCCAAAATAGCCGCTCAAATACAACTTGTCTTTTTGTCCAAAATCATAATTAACTTTGGCGTTTAAATCATAAAAATAATAACCGCCAGTAGTTTTTTCGATATCGTCTTTTTGCGAGACTTTAATGATCGGAGCCGCCACAATATCAAGATAAGTTCGTCGAGCCGAAACAATGAATGACGATTTAGTAGCCTTTTGTTTTTTTGTCTTAATCGGTCCTTCGAGAGTTAATCTTGAAGAAATTAGTCCGATTCCGCCTTCTCCATGTAGTTTTTCTTTATTTCCTTCTTTCATGTTCATTTCAATAACTGATGAAAGTCGTCCACCAAATCGAGCAGGAAAACCGCCTTTGGTGAGTTCAACACTTTTGAGGGCATCACCATTAAAAACAGAGAAAAACCCAAAAAGATGACTGGCGTTATAAACTACTGCATCATCTAAAATTATTAGATTTTGGTCAGGGCCTCCACCACGCACATAAATTCCTGATTGTCCCTCCGAGCCTTTTTGTACGCCTGGCATGAGTTGAAGCACCTTCAAGACATCTTTTTCGCCCATAAAAGCAGGAATTTTCTTTATTTGATTTATAGGAATATCAATCTTACTCATCTCAACCGATTCACTCACTCGTTCTCCTTGGCGTTTTGATGATACCACAACTTCACTGAGTTGATTGGCCGACACCAACTCAATATTCATTTCCAAATTTTTATTAAGAACGAATATTTTATCGATACGTTCATAACCTACAAATGAAAAGACCAAAGTAGTGGCTTCGTCGGCAGGAAGTGTTATCGAATAAAAACCGTAGTTATTGCTGCTAGTTCCAAAAGTGCTATTCGGCACATAAACGTTTACGCCGTTGAGTTGCTCTTGACTACCTTTTTCACGCACGTAGCCACTGATTGTAAATGTTCGCTGGGCAAAAGTCGATTGACTTAAAACAACTAAGAATACCAAAAGTAAGTCTCTTTTTTTTATCATGAGTGCCAAATTGTTCTATTATATTACTACGAAAAAGTACCTGTAAAAGTTGTCTAAGTCTAAAAAAATAAAAATCATCGTATTTTAAGAAGATTAACAATAAAAAAACACTGCAAAAGCTTAAATTTAGTTTGTTTAGATTTTATTTGTATGAACAAAAATTGTATTTTTGCATAAATACTAAAAAGTCTTATCTTTAATCTTAAAATTATTATGGCAGAGAACGAAAAAAGTGTAACCGATAAAGCAACCGAAATAGCTGAACAAGCAGTACATGCAGTTACTGATAAATTAACAGATTTGAAAGCTGAGGCTACCGAGGCAATTGATGATTTGAAAGCAAAAGCATCGGAGCTAATTAGTGAAGAGAAAATTAATGAAGTAAAAGCACAAGCGACTGAAAAAATTGCTGATTTGAAAGAAGAGGCAACAGAAGCAGTAGAAGCAGCAAAAGCTAAAGCACAAGAATTCGCAGCAGAAGCCTCAGCTACGGTTGATAACTTGAAAGCAAAAGCAACGGAATTTATGAAAAGTGAAAATGTTGATGCTATGAAAGCAGAAGCAGCCGAAAAAATAGAAGAGTTGAAAGCTGATGCAGCCGAAGCAGTTGATGCTGCAAAAGCAAAGGCCCAGGATTTAGCCAACGAAGCTAGTGAAACGGTGGCAGAAGTTACTCAAAAAGCTAAAGGTTTTTGGAGTAAATTATTTGGTGGTAAATAATATCAAAATCACAAAAAAAAGATGAATCTGCTCGCAGGTTCATCTTTTTTTGTACAAAAACTATTTTTTCTATTCAATTTTCCAGCCTGGTCCTTTTACAAATTTACCTGATTTTACGCCAGTATGTTGGCCGTTTTTCACAACTTGCTTTCCATTTACAAACACATGAAGCATTCCTTCTGAAAGCTGATGTGGTTTCTCGAAAGTTGCTTTATCTTGAATTTTATTAGGGTCAAAAATCACAATATCGGCATAATTACCAACTACCAATCGGCCGCGTTTCTGTATCTTGAGGTTATCACAAGGCAATGATGTGAGTTTTCTAATTGCCTCTTGTAACGTAATTACTTTTTCTTCACGAACGTATTTACCCAAAAGTCGTGCAAAGTTTCCATAAGCTCTTGGATGATTGCTTGCTTTCAAAAAGACTCCCGAAGGGTTCATCGAGGCTGCATCAGAGCAAAAACTCATATAAGGTAATTGAATTTGTTTTTTTACATTTTCTTCGCTCATCAAAAAATAAACTACATCAACTCGCGAGCCATCCGAAACTACAAGATCCATTGCGGTTTCATACCAAGTTTTTTTCTTGATTTCTGCAACTTCTGCCAATGTCTTGCCAATATACTTTCTGAGCGAATCTTGTTTAAAACCAATCAGAAGTGTTTTATCTGCCCCCGCAGCTAAACATAAATTTTCCCAGTCATTTTGGGCTGAATTCATTTCACGCCCGACTTGCTCTCTGATTGTGCAAGATTTTAGCCTTCTTCTCCATTGATCGAAGCCCCCTTCTTGGACCCACGGTGGCATGGCAGCATCAAGTCCAGTTGCTCCAGCAATATAGTTATACATATCGGCTGTAATATTAATACCTACTTTTCTGGCACTATCTATCTTGGTTATTACTTTATTTATTTTATACCAGTTGTCTTTACCTGCTGCCTTCAAATGATAAATTTCGGCGTGAATATTGGCTTCTTTGGCAATCGTAATTAACTCATTAACAGCTTCTTCGAGGCGATTTCCTTCACTTCTTAAATGTGAAATATAGGTACCACCATATTCGGAAGCTACTTTCGATAATTCAATGAGTTCGTGTGTGTTAGAGTAAGTGCCAGGCGTATAAATCAACGCCGAAGCCACACCCATTGCACCTTCTTCCATAGCCAGTTTTACGTGCTTTTTCATACGTGCGAGTTCGTCTGGTTTTGGCGGACGCTTGGCATATCCCAGTTCCATTGCTCTAACTGTTGAAGCTCCAACAAAGGAAGCCACGTTGGTCGATATCCCTCTTTTTTCTAAATAAGCAAGATATTCGCGGAGCGTGTTCCAGGTAATGTCGTATTTAATATTGCCTTGAGATTTTGTGGCATCTGCCTTCATTTCCTCGCTTATAGGCCCCATCGAATCCCCTTCGCCCATCACTTCAAGTGTTACACCTTGCATTATTTCACCCATCGAACGACCATCTTCTATCAAACTTTCTGTACTCCAGCTCAACATATTTACAAAACCTGGGGCAACCGCCATGCCTTTGGCATCAATTACTTCTTTGGCATCGGAGTAAAAACTTAGGTTGCCAATAAAAGCAATCGTATCATTTTTTAAGGCAATGTCGGCTAAAATTGGACTTGTGCCATTGCCATCAAATATAAGCCCGTTTTTGATGATGATGTCGTATTTACTTTGATTACAGGAAATTAATAGCAAAAAACTGCTAAAAAATAATAGTTTTAGGGATTTCATATAGGTTTCAATCAATTTTGCTTAAAAATATACAAAATAACTAAGTATTAAACCATTAGTTTAAAGATTAGGAGGATGAATTCTTTCGCTCATAAGTCAAAATCGAAATATCATAAGGTGTATTTTGTCCTGTCAAAAACTCTTTTCGTTCAGTTAAATTAAATTCGTATTCGTTAAATGCTGGAAAAAAAGCATCCCCTTCTATAGTTTCGTGAACAAGCGTGAGATAAATCTTATCTGCAACTGGAATCGATAATCTGAAAATTTCTTCTCCACCCAAAACAAAGACTTCATCATCAGATTTACACTTTTCAAAGGCTTCTTCCAAACTACTTACTACTTCAAAACCTTCATCTACTATGTAATCAGTTTGTCGAGTAATTACGTAATTACCTACTTCTGACCAAATTCTATGAGGATTGTCATAGCTTTTTCGACCCATTATCATCTTCCTATTTTTCGTAACTTCCTTTAAATTATCCCAATCAGCAGGAATTGGACTCCATGGTAAAGCGTTGTTTAAGCCAATCACTCGATTTTTACTCATGGCAGCAATTAATGAAATAATTGTTTGTTTTGTCATTTTTTAATATAAATTTTACTTGTAATTATACAAATAACTTAGTTATTGAATAAGTGTTAATAATTTCATAACATTGGATTTTTCTCGTACTAATCAAAAATACTGACTTTTGTACCTATATTGATAAGGCAACCATTATCAAATTTAAACTAATCTAAACCCCCGAAACTATGTTTGGCTTAGAAACCGACATTTTCCTCTTATTGTCATTCTGCCTTTTGGCTGCTTGTGCATTTGAATTCATCAACGGATTTCACGACACAGCAAACGCTGTTGCAACCGTAATTTATACCAACTCTCTCAAACCAACTCAAGCAGTTGTGTGGTCGGGTATTGTCAACTTTATTGGAGTTGTTACAGGTGGAGTAGGGGTCGGAATGAGTATCGTAAACCTTCTTCCAGTAGAACTACTTATCGACCAAAATGTTTATCATAGCATCGCAATGGTACTTGCATTGTTATTTAGTGCTATTATCTGGAATTTCGGTACATGGTATTTTGGTATTCCTGCATCAAGCTCTCATACTTTAATTGGTGCTATTTTAGGCGTTGGTTTGGGCTATGCTTTACTCCCTGAAAATAAGACAGGAATTGCAGCGGTAAATTGGGATAAGGCTAAAGAGATTTTTTCTGCTTTATTACTCTCTCCCATGGTTGGTTTTGCATTGGCAGTATTCTTGATGTTTGCTCTTCGCAGATTATTGAGTAAAGATATTAGAAAACAGGTATTCGACGAGCCAAAGAAAGACGAGGTTCCACCAGTTTGGATTCGTGCCATCTTGATCACAACCTGTACTCTTGTGAGTTTTTTTCACGGCCGTAACGATGGTCAAAAAGGTATTGGTCTTGTAATGTTGATTCTTATTGGAGTTTTGCCAACTTACTTTGCAATCAACAAAAGCATTGATTTTAAGACTATAAAACCTGAGCTCGCCATAATTTCTCAACAAATTTCCTTAATTGATACTACTAATGCTTCTACTGCGGAAAAGGAAAAAATCGCCAAAGTCAATACAAGCATTAGTTTTTTGAATAGCATTTCAGATAGTGGAAAGGTCGAAAAGTCTAATGCTTTAGATGTACGCAAAGCACTTTTGACTATCAGTATTAACACTAAGAAATTGGTAGAAGATGAAGAAATTGTTTTAAGCGAAAACAGTAAAACAATTTTAGCAAATCTTGCTGCTAAAGAAGAAAAAGGTATTCGTCGCTTCACTGACCACGCTCCAATGTGGGTTATTTTGATGATTTCACTATCACTTGGTCTCGGAACAATGATTGGTTGGAAGCGTATTGTGGTGACAGTTGGAGAAAAAATCGGTAAATCTCATCTTACTTATGCCCAAGGTGCTTCGGCAGAACTTGTGGCCGCTACCACAATAGGTTTGGCTTCTTGGTTTAAACTTCCAGTTAGTACCACACATGCATTATCTTCGGGTATTGCGGGTACGATGGTAGCCAGCAAAGGTATCAAAAACCTTCAAGCCGGAACAATCAAAAATATACTTTTAGCATGGGTATTAACCTTGCCAGTGGCCATTATACTGTCGGCTTCATTATTCGTATTTTTCCGTTGGTTATTATAATTTTAGTCTAAAACAGCTTAAAAAAACGACAATGATAGCTTTTACAGCGACTCATTGTTGTTTTTTGTTTTTACTATGCTCAAAAAATCTTTATTTTTGGTAGTCAAAATATTTTAACAAAAATATGGATTATTCATTTGAATGCTTACTTGCAAGATTCCTACTTATTTTCTTACTCTCATTTTCAGTTTTAACAGATAGTTTTGGTCAGTAATAAGGTTCATTGATGGTACCGATACTCTTAAAGTAAAACGTCAATTATTAACGCTCAAAAAATATGAATATGTAGGTATTTGTGGTTACTTTTAGCCACAATTTCGGCTTAATGTTACTATAAATCATTTAATTTTCGATATTTTTCCGTTAAAACAGACAAAAGTTTTTTAGGATAAAAATAATCTGCCCAAAATAAATTTTGATTTTCAGATTGATAGTTTTGAATATGTAGTGAGAAGCTCGTCAGCGATGTAATAGACTATAATCTCAATTGTCGTATGCACTATCTCCTTTGAAAGGACCGCGACCAACGAAAAAATCTTATCAGAATCTCGGAAGTTTTTTATCTAAATTTATATCTTTTAAAAAAATCAAAATACTTTTTCCTAAATTTGTACAAAAATATTATTATGCTTGCATACTAAAATGAGGCATCGTTAGAATTTTCACTGACAGCTATGCATTGTAATAATAGTTTAAAATAATTGTTTACTGATAATTGATAATTGAATAATGGAAACCTACGGTAAAATTCTTACGATTGCTAGTCCGCTATTTTTACTTTTAGTGCTTATCGAAAAGGCCTATGGCTACTTTACCCGAAAAGATTCATTCAAGGGAATGGACATGATTTCGAGCTTAACTTCAGGTTATACCAATTCGGTGAAAGATGTTTTGGGCTTAAGTGTTTCGATTCTTTCTTACGAATGGATGGTAAATCATTGGACTTTCTACAAAATTGAGTCATCGATTTGGGTGTATATCATAGCTTTCGTTTCTCTCGATTTGACTGGCTATTTGGTGCATCGTATGGCTCATTCAATCAATTTTTTCTGGAATAAACACGCCATTCACCATAGTAGTGAAGAGTTTAATTTGGCCTGTGCTTTACGCCAAAGTATTTCTTCGTTTGTGAGTTTATTTACGATATTTTTGCTACCTGCCGCGTTATTGGGAGTAGATGCTAAAGTTATTGCCATAGTTGCCCCGCTGCATCTTTTTGCACAATTTTGGTACCATACGGTTTACATTGGCAAGATGGGAATACTTGAAAAAATCATCGTTACGCCCTCACACCACCGAGTGCATCATGCCATTAATCCAGAATATTTGGATAAAAACCACGGACAGATATTTATAATTTGGGATAAAATTTTTGGTACCTTTCAAGAAGAATTACCCAACGTTCCGCCAGTTTATGGCATCACACGCCCCGCAAGCACTTGGAACCCCATAAAGATTAATTTTCAGCATTTGTGGTTTTTGATAAAAGACGCTTATTATACTAATAATTTGAAAGATAAATTTAGAATTTGGTTTATGCCAACTGGCTGGAGACCAGCCGATGTAGAGGCTCGTTTTCCTGATAAAAAAATAGAAAATCCGTATAATTTCGAGAAATATGCTCCCATAATATCTAAACCGATGCTCATTTGGATATGGTTTCAGTTTATCTTTACTTTCGGAATGTTGTTTTATTTCTATGGAAACATCGCCAAATTAGGCATTCCAAATATGTTTGTTTACGGAGGATTTATCTACCTAACGGTATTTGCATACACCGAATTAATGGATAGAAATCCCTACGCAATTATTTGGGAAATTATCAAAAATATCATTGGTTTTGCCTTAATATATCAAATGGGTGATTGGTTTGGCAGTAGCTCGCAATACTCGTGGTCAACTGCCGTTTTGATGGCTTATTTTGTAGCTTCCACAGTTATTACAACCTATTTTGTTTGGTTTGAAATTAAAGAAGAAAAAGAAAAAATGACTTTGGCATAAGGAATTGCTTATCTTAGTTTGGAGATAATATGAGGCACATCTTTGAGATGTGCCTCATTTGTTATCAAGAATCATACGGGATTCGATATGAAGATTATTGTATAGCATATTAAAGAAATAATTTTTCTCGTATCCCATATCTCAAATCTCGTGTCTAAACCTAAGAAAATAAAGCCTCATGCCCATTTTCGTAACCTTGTTTGATCATTTCTTTTATGTCTTTGGTCGTAAAATCTGTTAATTCGATATGAAGAGGTTCTTTTGGGCGAATAACTGTTAGTTTGATTTTTTTTGTAAGGCTAAATGGACCAATGCTACCATAGTTTTCAGTATAATTTTCTGCCCATTCAATGTCATTATTTTCAAATTGATTTACGGTAATGTCTTTTATACGTTCAATCAAGCTAAAAAAACTACGATAATTAAAATGTTCTAAAGATTTATTTTTTGGGTGAGTAGCCACGCAATAAATCTCGGTAGCTCCATCTTCAATAGCTTTTCTTAGCGGCACAACTTCACGCAAACCACCATCCATATACGCTTGTCGATGGTCGCCACCAATTTGAATTGCTGGCATAATAAAAGGCAGCGAACTACTTGCTCTCAAATAATCTAAAAAATGCTGTTCTAGTGGATCAGTATAGTGCATTTCACCAGTATTGATGTTTACAGCCCCAACTTTCAGCTTTATTGGACTTTTCCGCATGGTGGTTACATCCAAGTATTTTTTAAGTTTTTCGTGTAATGGGTCAGTATCAATCAAGCCATCAAAACGGCTTAAAATTGTATCAATTCCTAACGAAAACTTTGATTTTAGTACGCCAATATCGGAAGGCTGCGTGATATTTTCGAGCCAAAATTGAAGTAGTTTCTTGTTGACCAAATCCCAGTTGATTTTACCTTTTTCTAGATGTTGTTTACCCGCCTCGTTGACCATAAATGAGCCATTTAAAGCTCCCGCCGAAATACCGTAAATCATTTCTGGTTTGAAACCTGTATCCAAAATTGCATGAATAACGCCTACTTGCCAAGCTCCTTTGAGTGATCCACCACCTAAAACTAATGCCTTCATAAACAAATATTTTTTTTAGCACTTCAATAATACGACTAAAATAATGAATTTTGAAAAAAAGTTTAGCAAATACGATTCTTATAAAACAAACCTTTCTCTCTAACAGTACATTTATATTTTAAATGAGTGATTTTACTCAAAAATGTCAATATTTAGATTTAAAAATTGGTATAAATCAAGAAAAATTTGAATAAAAACATTAAAAATAATTTATTTTTCTTCAATCTGCTCAATAAGTCAGAAATCAATCGTAAAATTGCAAACGCAGGGCAAAACAACATTTTGCTCGCCTCTTCATATTGTTAGATATTAACCAAATACAAGCTCCAATCGAACAAGATTTGGAAATTTTCGAGAAAAAATTTCGTCAGTCGATGAAGACCGACGTGATGTTACTCGATCAAATTATGAAATATATTATTCATCGGAAAGGTAAGCAAATTCGACCGATGTTTGTATTTCTGACTGCTGGAACAATCGGCCAAATCACTGAAGCTACTTATCGTGGAGCTGCCCTCATCGAACTTTTGCATACTGCTACGCTCGTGCATGATGATGTGGTTGATGATTCAAACTATCGCCGTGGATTTTTCTCAATTAAGGCACTTTGGAAAAACAAAATTGCAGTTTTAGTAGGTGATTATTTACTTTCTCGTGGCCTACTTTTAAGCGTTGATAATGGAGATTTTGATTTACTAAAAATCGTTTCAACAGCTGTCAAAGAATTGAGTGAAGGTGAACTTTTGCAGATTGAAAAAGCTCGTAAACTTGATATTACTGAAGACGTTTATTATGAAGTGATTCGTCAAAAAACAGCTTCGCTAATTGCTTCATGTTGTGCTGTTGGGGCGGCTTCGGTCGGTGCAAGTGCCGAAGTTGTAGCCAAAGCCAAGCTTTTAGGTGAAAAAATTGGTATGTCGTTTCAGATAAAAGATGACCTTTTTGATTATGGTGATGCTGAAATTGGCAAACCAACAGGCATTGATATCAAAGAAAAGAAAATGACTTTGCCACTGATTTATGCCCTCAATCATGCGTCTTGGTCTGAAAAACGTTATATTATTAGCCTAATAAAAAATCACTCCGAAAACCCTAAAAAAGTGACTGAAGTGATTGACTTTGTGAAAAAATCAGGTGGAATTCAATATACCACCGAAGTTATGAAACGCTTCGTAAAAGAAGCCAACGATATCCTCTTTACATTTCCCGACTCTGCTTTCCGTCAATCATTACACGACTTAGTACTGTTTTCTATTGAACGTACTAAATAAACTGTAAAATCTGAATATAATGTTAAATTTATACAAATTGTATAGATGGTTTGTTTTGTATATATGAAATATCCTGTTTTAATTAAAGTATCAATAATTATCATATTATGTGAAAGCATTGAATAATTTGTAAAGATGGTATATATAATACAAACAAAAAAAATAAAAAATTGTGTAAATATTGTAAGTATTAAAAATTCAGAAAAAAATGAAAAATTTAATAAAGCTTCTAATAATGAGTGTTTTACTGAATACTGCAACGGCTCAAAGTATTGAAAAAAAGTTTGATAATAGCACAGTATCCAATTACTTATCCAAACTTCCATCAGTCATAAAGGTAACGATGGCGGTGGAAAATATGTATGGGAAGCCGTTTTTTGAACATCGAACGGATGTGAAAGTGCCATCGGCAAGTGTTATTAAAGTACCGATTCTGATGTCATTGATGGAAAAAGTACAAGCTAATGAGATTAGTTTATCGATAGTTCATCGCTTGACGAATGCCGAAAAGGCGGGTGGCTCGGGAGTTTTGATGAATTATTCGGAAGGTGAAAAACTGACAATCAGAGAGCTTGCCCAAGAAATGATTCGTACGAGCGATAATACGGCTACTAATATTCTGATTCGAGAAATTGGAATGGAAAAGATTAACCAAAACTTAATGAAGTGGGGAACAACAAAAACTCGACTGAATAGAGTGATGATGGATACCGACGCAGTAAAGCAAGGTCGAGAAAATTATATCAATGTGCTGGAAATCAATGCTTTACTGCGAATGATTTATAATAAAAAAGTTGCAAATTCGATACTTTGTGACGAAATGATTGGCATACTAAAAAATTGTGAAGATACCATGACGATTCCGAGTCAGCTCCCGAAAGATTTGGTAATTGCTTATAAAACTGGTACGCTCACTTATGTTAGAGGTGATGCTGCTGTTGTGTTCACTGCTCAACCTTTTGTGATTTCTATCTTTGTAGAAGGTTTTGACAAAGAAGCAACTGCCGAAAAAATAATCGGTGATTTGGCAAAGATTTGTTGGGAAGGTTTGAAATGAGGCAGATTGCGGTAAACCAATAAAAAGTTTGAAAAATCAAAAATATTTTATTTAATTTTGATAGTAAATGTAAAAGGAGAAACCCGAAAAGCCTTGTAAAGTGAGTAGGGGCGGTTTGCCGAAAACGTCTAGAGTAAGCATTATATAATCAATTATAGCGTCATGAAGAAGAGTATTTCTATGTTTACGTTTGTTTTTTGCTTATTGTTGAATCTTCAACTTTTTGCTCAAGGTTGGGAACAAGTTGGGGGTGAAGGGGACTGGAAAAATACAGCAGGGATAGTTTCAATGAATGGTTATTTGTACAGTCTTGAGCATAATGGGACGCTTTATAGAACCGATAAATCTGGCAGATATGAGCAAATCGGAGAAGCTGGAAGTTTTGCTAATGTTGATTTTGGCGTAGCACTTGATGGCGAGATTTGGACGATTGAAAGTGGAACTTTATACCGAAATGACGCACGCACGTTGGCCTGGGTTCAGATTGGAAAATCAGGCGAATGGAAAAATACAGCAGCCGCAGCGGCAATGAACGGTAAGCTATATACTATTGAAACTGATGGTACGCTTTATGAAACCTCGAAAGATGGCTCGTGGAGGCCAATCGGCAATAAAGGTGAGTTTAAGGATGTAAGTATGCTACAAGCAATGGACAGCTATTTATGGACGATCGAAAACGGTACATTACACCGAACCAGCATCAAAGCTATGCGATGGGAGCAGATAGGTAAAGAAGGTGATTTTGAAGAAACCATTGCGATAGTGGCTGAGGGTGGGTTTTTATGGAGTGTGGAGCAAGACGGAACCTTGTTTAAAAATGATAAGAACGGCAATTATATGCAAGTTGGAGATAAAGGCCTGCTCAAAGATGTGAATATGATTGCAGCGATGGGAGGAAGACTTTATGTAGTTGAAAATGGTACGCTTTACAGAACGACCAATTAAGAATCTATTGGTTTTTACGAAAAATGCCCGCTATTTTGCAGTGGGCATTTTTTATGGAATATGGTAAACAAGATGTTCGCAACAGGGGAGGAAAAACTTAATAAAGGATTTCCAAACTGCTGTCCTATCCGCCGAAAAATATGCGTTTGAAAAATTGAAAACCTAGCGAATTTTGTTCGTCGAAAGTGCCTTTATTATTGATGAAAATAATCTAACTAATTCCATAAATTTGATTTAAAGTCTTGAATATGGAGAAGATTGCTAAAAATAAAATCGGAGAAAATAGTATTGAGTTTACAATCCCTAATATTATGCTTTTATTGAAAGTTTCTTTATGTTTATAATTACTCCAAGCATTTATTAGTCATGACAAATGGATTAAAAACATTAAAGATGAAAACATAAGAAAAAAGTTGTCATCCATATCATCTGGATTTAAAAAACTACTGATTATTATTGAGCCATAGAATAATGAAGGTATTAAACACCATAAAAAGCATATCATAGTATGTTGCTTTATTGATTTCATTTATGTTTTTGTTCCCTCAGAGTCTCCCTTTTCGGGGACTCTGAGGCATTGGTCTATACACTTTTTTAACTTCTTAGTTTTTTGCTTTGTATTAATTTCTCTGTTTCGCCAAGACAAACTCCCTCAGAGTCCCGTGAAAAACGGAGACTCTGAGGGAACGAAAATCAATTGTTCTCTTAATTCAAGGTCAACAAACTGTTTTTCTTTCATTTTAATTTGGTAAATTTCAATATATTTCTCTGAATATTTATTAGTAAATTGAGATTTATCTACCGTTAATATGATTGTAGAATCTCTTTTTAGAAATCTTTTTATGTTACCAAGCAAAGCTGCCTTGTATGTGAAACTTTTTTGTTCCCTCAGAGTCTCCCTTTTCGGGGACTCTGAGGCATTGGTCTATACACTTTTTTAACTTCTTAGTTTTTTGCTTTGTATTAATTTCTCTGTTTCGCCAAGACAAACTCCCTCAGAGTCCCGTGAAAAACGGAGACTCTGAGGGAACGAAACTTCTTAGTTTTTTGCTTTGTATTAATTTCTCTGTTTCGCCAAGAAAAACTCCCTCAGGGTCCCGTGAAAAACGGAGACTCTGAGGGAACGAAAGATGATTTTGGAGTAAACGTTGAGTTAATTAGTTGATTATCAAACTTTTACTTGCTTGCTCACGTTGGAGATAAACCAACTTTGCAAGCTCTTCATTCCGAGTGTCGCCCGAAAAATAAGCGAACCAAAGATATAAAAAAAGTAGCCGCTATGGAATAGTATATGCCGCAAAGTTTTCGAGAAAAAAAGCCTTTGAATTTTTTTCCCAATCAACTGTCGCTCACCAAATTTGCAAACCAAGTTCTGAAAAAAGAAAATGAAAAGCAAAAGAATTTATTTTTTGGAGTGAAATTTGAGTGAATACCACGCATTGAAAATGTCGAATGAGCCTATGAGTTTTACATTTTAAAAGCTTAGCAATATTTGTGTAAATATAAGTTATTTGTGAATTAAATAATTTAATTATATTTGGCACATATTTTAATTTTTAAAGCAATGTATCAATATAGAATTTATGATTTTCACATTTAATGGCCATCATGGTACAAGTTTTGAGTCTTCTAAATCTATAATTGAATCTAATTATGAATTATCTGTTGGTGACGAAGAATGGCTTGGCGATGGGGTATATTTTTTTGTTCTTGGAGTAAGCTCAAAATTAACAGAATTAGCAGAAAAATGGGCAATTGCACAATCGTGGGATAATAAGTTAAAGAGGTATAAATATAAAAATTATTGTGTTTTAAAATCTGAAATCTCAGTCGATGAAGATAATTTTTTAGACCTTACTACTGAAGAAGGTATTGAAGTGCTTGATTATTTTATAAAAAGATTTGAACAGAAACTTCAAACAATAGGTAGAAATTTGAATTTTATTGATGGATTATTAATAAATTTGGCAAGAAACGAAGATGTTTTGCCGATTGAAGTAGCTAAAGGCAATTTTTATATTAAATTTGCAGAAGAAAGAGTTAATAGAATAAATTTGAGGACAAGTAATTGTTCTATTTGTGCAGTCTATAATCCAAGAAAAAATGTTTTAAAGACAACAGTAGTTCAAAATGGAGTAATTAAAGGAGCATAAATTATGAAACTTGATAAAAAACTTAAAGAGAGAATAGATAATTATTTCGACAATATATCTGCCGAAGAATTGTTTAGAATTGCAGTTACAAAATATAAGTTTATAGAGGTAAATATTGACATTGTTGAGATGCCTTTTGAAGTTTCTGAAATTTCAAAATACTATTCAGGTAATAGTGGTTATGATGTCAAAAGTTCAGAATCTCAAACAAATTACGCAATGGCAGCCTAATATGAAAATTCAATTAAAAAGTTGGAAGGTAGTAAATATAAGTTTTACTCTTTTAGATAAGAATAATTATCGGGAAGAAGATACTTTTGATTTGGAATCTGGTAGTTATTTTCCAGAGAACTTAGAATATATTTTTACCGTTGAATTTAAAATAAGTATTAAAGACAAGTCATTTGATTTGTTTGTTGATGCTTTATTCGATTTTGAAATAGATGAAAAAATTACCGAAGATTTTAAACTTTCGGACTTCCCTAAGATAAATGCTCCTGCAATTGCATTCCCATATTTGAGAGCATTTATATCAAATTTAACTCTTCAATCAGGAGCATATCCAATAATATTGCCTTCTATTAACTTCGTAAGTTTGGTAGAAGAGAAGAAATAACCCACTTCCAACGCTCGCAAGCAAGATGATTTTGGAGCGAATGTTGAGTTAATTAATTGATTATCAATCTTTTACTTGCTTGCCCGAGTTGGACTTTCGAGCCTATGAACGCTCTTCCTTCCAAGTGTCGCCAAGCACCAACAAACACAAAGATATAAAAAACGTAGCGACCGTCGCACGGAATAATCAGAGAGGTTTTTGCAAAAAAAAACGATGCAAACCGATCTAATCTCACGTCGCCGAAAACGATAAGTGCAGAAGCCTAAAAAGCGTAGAAGCTACTGAGAGTAAACACTTTGAACTCTTCTGATGTCCTGTCGCCCAAGCCTATGAGTTTGACAAAAACTGTCAAACTATTTTAGTAGCATACAATTTATTTTGATTTATTCCAATCATATACTATCGCTATCGCAATTATCAAAATTGAGATAGTTAAAATTATATCGCCAAAATCAGTCAAACGGGTTGTAACACCCCCATGCCAAGAACATGCTCCTTGTCTTCCAATGCTAAATGAATTCCAGCCATCTCTGCATTCTGTCTTAGTTGAATTAATAGATGCAATAATACTAAAAATACCACTGAATATATACCAAAAACAACCCAAATTAGAGCCTTTTTCTAAAAATAAATTAGCAATACCCGATATGATTAGTGTCGAAGCAATAAAAACAAGAATTAATAAAAGTATCGCCATATAGTTTTTTATTTAAATTGTATCGAATTGAGTAACACTCCCGCATTTTTCTTTATTTACAACTTTTCACTATAAAAAAAACTACGTTTGCCAAAACTATCCAAATAATTACTTGAATAATACCATCTATAAGTCCTTTTTCTGCTGCATTTGATACTCCTCGAAAATCTTTGATAGTTTGCTCTACTAAATCTTTAGCTTGTTTTTTTGCATTTTTTATCCAATTTTCTAAAATATCATCTTCAATTTTATATTCAGAAAAAGGTGTATTTGTAGGTTCTTTTTCTTTACTTGAATATGTTTTATTTGTACTTTTTACTTTTTCATTCTTGAAACCTTTATACTTTTGATATTCTTTATCATATCTTGCAATTGCTTCAGGGTCTTTGAGCATAATATATGCCTCATTTAACTCTTGCATAATATTAGTTGTGTCCAGATTAGGATTCTTATCTGGATGCCATTTTATCGCTTGTTTTCTGAACGCACTTTTAATTTCTTCATTTGTTGCGTTCTCTGAAATTTCAAGAAGTAGATAATAGTCTTTAAACATTAAATTTACAAGTTATATTATTATTTCGTTGTGTCGTTAGAATTATATTTCCATACGCCAAATATTACAGCAAAGCCTATAATATTTGCAATAATGATTGGAATTCCTATTTTTTTCGCAACTCCCATGAATGCAAGAGTGACGAAAATGACGAATCCTTTGATTATCCATAATGTTGTTTTATTCATTGTATTTAATGTTTTAGTGGGAGATATATTAGAATTTATTGGTTCAAATGTAGGAGTAAAAGTATCATTTTCTTTGGCTGTACTTTGATTTTCGTTTTGGACAGGTTCAATAATCTTATTTAGGTCATACGAATCATCATTTTGGAGTGGTTCGATATTCTTATTAAGTTTGTTTGAATCATTATTTTGAACTGGTTCAATGACATCTTTCACTTCATAAGTTTTATTATTTTTAACAGGTTCTTTAATTTTATTTAAATTGTACTTATCATCATAATTATTGATTTTAATTTTTGTTGAATGTTTCGGATATGCGAAAATTACATAAACACCCAATATGATAAGAAAAATAGGTAAAGTAACTTCCAAAGATAATATTTCCTAAATTTTCAATTGTAGAGCAACGCCAATTAAAATAAAAAAAACACCGATTAAAGAATTAAAACTACGGTTTTGCATAATATAAAGATTAGGTATTGTAATGATGTATTTTTTGAAAACTTCCAACGACTAGCATTATGATGGTTTTGGAGTGATTTTAGAGCGGCCGCCGCTGCGGTTAACTTGTTAATTATCAAGCCTTTACATAATACTTAACGTTGGAATTTAGGATTGTTGAGTGCTACGCTTTCAAAATGTCCCCAAGATAAATGCGTGCCAAGAACAAAAAAGATGCGTAGAATTTGCTCATTCATCCTGTCGCTGACCAAATCTGAAAACAAAGGTCTGAAAAAATAAATAAAAATGCAAGAAAATTTATTTGTCGGAACGAAGTTGAGTTAATACCACGCATTGGAAATGTCGAAGGTAATTATGCGTTTTAAAAAAATGGAAAAACGGAAACTTGGTATTTTAAGTGCTTTGTTATTTATATTGATTATAAATTGTAAATTAGTATGTAGTTTTATATGTATATGTTATTAATTGTATATAAATTGTATGATATTTGCAACCCGAAATACATAATAAATTTATTTCATGCAAGGTTTTAACTATAAAAAAGCTACCCAAGCACTTAATTACTTCCTTCAAGCTAATGATGGCTCATTGAATAAAATGAAAGCTATCAAGTTTGTTTGGCTTGCAGATAGGCTTCATCTTAGGAAATACGGCAGGACAATTACAAGTGATGTATATTTCGCTCTGCCATTTGGCCCAGTTCCATCTACTACAAGAAATATTATAGAGTTAAATGAAGATTTTTTAACAAACGTTGAAATTGAATATAGTAGTGAATTTATAGAAAACTCTGGCAAATATGTATTTTCTTCAAAAAAAGAACCTAACCTAAAGGTTTTTTCTAAAACAGACATATCAGTTTTAGATATTATAATTGAAAAATATAATAATTTTACAGAATTTCAATTATCAGATTTATCTCACAATTTCCCTGAATGGAAAAAATATGAATTACCATTAAAAGCTAAATTAGAATCACGATTTGAAATTGATATTGATGATTTTTTCATTAATTTCAATGATGGTAGTGGTCTTTTTGTTGATAATATAGAGAGAATGTCAATTTCAAGAGAGATTTTTAACGATAATATGAAAGCGTCTATTTATTAATGAACTTAAAGTTTCCTGTAAACCTTTTCTTGCAAGGAATACAAGAGAAGAAAGTATATTACTTTTCAAATAAAAATATAAATACATACACTCCACACTATTATATTTGCTTAAAAAGAACAGATGATGATTTACTTATTCTTTCATGTTGTACCTCCCAATTTGAAACAGTAAAAAGGTTTATAGAATTGAGCGATTTGCCATTTGAAACCCTTGTTTGGATAAAACCTAAAGATGGCGAGAACCCATTTATAAAAGACAGATACGTAAATTGTAATCAATACTTTTCATATTCGATAGACCAATTCAAACAAATGTATGAGCAAGATAATATTTCATTTAGTGGAGAAATTTCAGATGTTCACTTTGAACAAATAATAATTGGAATTAAAATAAGTCCACTTATTGATGAAGATATAAAAGACTTACTTCCACAATTGGATTGATTTTTTTGAGTAAGATTTGGGCAAACACCACGCTTTAAAAATGTCAACGATAACTTTACGTTTGACATTTTGCTGAGAACTAAAACTTGAAAACTTCGTTTTTACTCAATAGGTTCTTTTTTCCAATTTTTACCACCATATTCTTTATATTTAAAATCTTGATAAGGATACCAATCTTTAACTTCTGCTGCATCAAAAGTAGACATTGAAATGAAATGGTCAGCAAGTTTTAAATAATCTGCTTTCGGTAAAGGGTAAATTTCTACCAATGGTAAAATTGCTTTGCTATCATAAACATATACATTACAATTTATATTACAATTTTCTTTTCTGAACTGTTTTGTGAACTGATAAACATATTCTTTATCGAAATCTTTACTCTTTAAATAAACATGAAAATTATCAACGGTTTCATTATGTTTAGTTTTAATAATTTCATAATCACTCGGATTAAGTTTTCCAATTGATTGTTTTTCCTTAGCATCTGAGCTTAGTAAATATTTTGATGGTATCCAGCCTATATGTGAATCTGAAAGCCAATCAGGGTCAACTACTTTAATTTTTGACCAATTGTTTTTTTCTTCCAAAACTTCAACTTTGACAGAATAGTCTACTACACAATATTCAGTTTTATGCAAGGCTTCAGTCGCCTTTTGATTTACAATTTTTTTTGACTTTTCACTCGGTTCTTCTCTAATTGGAATGTCTTCTCCTTCGATACCAAATATTTTTGATACTTCTTTTCCCTCATCAATGGCATTATTATTCTCGCTCAGTGAATCGTTTTTTGAGGGTGCAGAACATGAAAGATTTAAAAGTAAACCTAATATGAAGTAAATTATGATTTTATTCATTTTTTGAAAATTTTCCAACTATGTATTGGACGAAAAGACCGAGGTCTGAAAAGTCCAATAAATAATTGATTATAAGTATTTTATAATTAATTTTGACTAATTGTGCTTAATTAAGTTTATTTTGCAAATTCTTAATTATACTTAATCAGTTGCAATCATCGTAAACAAAAACTTACTTCGCAAATAAAAGACTAATTATTTTATGATAAACGATTATCTTTTCGAATCTTTTTCAGAACCCGAACGTTTACAGGATATTGAAGGTTATCCCGATTATTTTTTGGTGCAGATAAGAAATTGTATCGAGTTACAAAGCAAGGACACTTGAAGGAAAATAAATTACAAATTATTAGTTACACTGAAGGGTATATCTTAATGAGCAAGTTTTTTAGTTTGGTAAAATTAAGACCTATGCTTAGAAAACATGTAGAAGTAATCATACCTTTTTAAATATATGATAAAATGGACTTTCTATTAAAGCAAATGAATGAGGTTTCAAAACCGAAGCCATCCGTAAAAGAAAAAAAGAATAAAGTGGATGGTTTACCAAAAAGAAATTTTGGTTTTGCAAAGCATTATGTGAAAATTACAGATGACCTTTTCGAGGAGGACTTAAAATAGTTGCGATGAATTTACTTTTAGATACACATATTCTTATTTGGGCAGTAACAGAAGAGGAGAAAATTGGTAGAAAAACGAAGAAGTTACTTGAAAATCCGAATAACAATTTATTTGTAAGTGCCGCTTCGATTTGGGAGACAGCTTATTTGTTTGAAACAAAGCCAAAATCTTTGAAAATCAAAAAGCTATTAGCGACCTTTTGGGATTAAACGATATTGGAACTAAGGATTCAAATCTTAAATATTACTCCTCAACATTGCCAAAGATTTTATGATATTCAATTTGTAGAAAGTCATAATGATATTTTTGATAGAATGATAATTGCACAGTCCGCAAGTACTGGTATGTCATTAGTTTCGGCTGACCGAAAATTCCCTCTCTACAAAATGATAAAAGTCATTTCGAATGACTAAAATTTTGTGCTCTCTTCCAACTATTACAAAGACGAACTACTTCCTTTACTAAATTTACTTAAAATCAATACTTAATGATAAATTTAGTTTTCATTCCGTTCAATTTGTTTTTCCGTTGAATATGTTAAAAAATAACATTTTATAATCTTAGAATAATGTTAACAAACTTGCGATAAAAAAACATAAATTTTTTATCTAATTATGCATTCTGTTTCTTACTCTTTTGTGGCCGCTACATTCGCTAACTATCTTTTTTTTAAATATTTTCGTAATTAGTAAGTTATATTTAAGCTCAATCGCTTGGTTCTCTAAAAGTAAACCTTTAATTTTGTTCTCTATTAGAAAACTTTCATTTATAAAGGATGTTTAACATCATCACTCGAAAAACTTTAATGGCTTATTGTAAAGAGTATCCCAAAGCTGCAAATGCCTTGTTGGCATGGTATTTTGAACTTATCGATGCTGATTTTCAGAGTTTTCAACAATTAAAGGCTGTTTTTGGAAATGCAAGTTTGGTTGGTGACGATAGAGTGGTGTTTAATATTATGGGAAACCATT
>Ga0247831_1002952_pt1 | contig 26121 bp, 26 predicted proteins | sample LaCruzMarch2015__9_FD_192406 | JGI IMG/M metagenome (GOLD analysis project Ga0247831, IMG submission 192406) | Freshwater microbial communities from meromictic Lake La Cruz, Castile-La Mancha, Spain - LaCruzMarch2015_1m | ecosystem: Environmental > Aquatic > Freshwater > Lake | place: Spain...
CGCGCCCAAGCTGCAGAGCCTAAGAAGGAAGAAGCTGGCGAGCCGCTGGTTGCTGAGTTGACCAATGTTGTGCTGCCGATTGCCCGCAATGGTGCGTTGGTAAATTATGCGTTTGTCACTTTAAAAATCCGGATGTCGGATCTCAATGCTGCGACATTCGTGCGCGAGCAGCACTTCTTGGTGCGCGACGGCGTCACACGGGCGACTGGGCGCAACCCAATTCCAGAAGGCAAAGGCCCCAATACCTATGATCAAGCCGCTATTGTTAAAGTGGTTACACAGGTTGTGTCGGGACTAAAGCCGGGTTTACGCGTCACGCGGGTTTCGCTTGAACAAGTGGCCTTTATGCGCCGCTAAATTGCCAACCTGTGCGGGCAGGTAAGGTGACCGAGCCACCACAATGGGTCAACACAAGTCCCTGCCCTTCTTGGCAGACGCCAATCTGGGTAACGCGAACCCCTATGGCCTCAATCGCTGAAACACAGGCAGCAGCCTTATCTGGTGCCACACACATCAGCGCTTGATAATCATCGCCACCGGTAACGAGACTTAACAGGCTTTCAACTAGATTGTTCGAGCGCGCCACAAAGGCGGTCGCCTCTGCTGAAAGTGGAACCTGTTCAAGACGAAGGTGCATCGCAAGGTTAGAGGCCTCAGCGACATGACCCGCATCCGCCAGCAGCCCGTCTGAGATATCAATACTAGCCTGCGCGAAGGTTGCGATTACCTCAGCCACGGCTAAAGGCGGTGGTGCTGGGGCCATTGCCATAGCAACCGCGCCATCAAGCCCCTGCCCGTCTATCTGGCCTAAGCGAACCTGCAGACCCAGATATGCGTCCCCAATTATGCCAGTCAAAAAGACCAAGTCACCGCTGCGCGCGCCGCTGCGAAGTATTGGTGCGCCGGAGACCGATAGACCCCTGCCCACCAAGGTTAGGCTCGCCACCAACGGTCCATTGGTTGAGCTGGTATCTCCACCAAGAAGCGGGCAGTTCCCGCACAAATCAGCGAGATCTTGGCCAAGGCCGTCGGCAAAATCGGCCACTTGCGCATACGGACGGCCTTTGGGCCAAGCCAGCGTCAAGAAAGCTCCGACCGGCTCGCACCCCTTAGCTATTAGATCCGACAAGTTTCGCCGCACCAGACGCTTGGCCACCCAATTTAATGGGTCGGAGGACAGAAAATGTGTGCCTTCAATGACCTGATCGCACGTAACGACTTGGCCTAGTGGCGAACTTGGTAAGTAAGCCACATCATCCTTGAGGCCGTATGCTCCTGGTACGCCACGGGTAAGCGGTGCCCAAAGCTGAGCAATTAGATCAAACTCTGGGGGAGCTTGTTCCACACCGGCTACCTCATGCTCAAGAGGTTAGCTGGCGAAGGTCGTTGGCATTCAGCTCGCGCGCCAAACGGTCCAATAAACCATTGGTAAACCCACCTTCTGGGCCATCGAAAAACGCATTCACAATGCCAACATATTCGTCGATCACAACCGCAACAGGAACATCGGCTCGCCGCAAAAGTTCAAAGGTCGCCACCCGGACAGCGGCGCGTACAATCGAATCAATACGTTCCAGCCGCCATCCCTTTGCCAGTCGTAATTTGATGGACGCATCGATCAAGGCTTGCTCTTCGACCACGCCTTCGACAAGGGCTCGAAAGAAATCAACGTCCGCCGTCTCCAACGGGCCTGTCTCGCTGTCTTCACCTAAGCGGTGGTCTAGATATTCACGCACTGTCGATTTGACGCCGCCGCCAGAGATTTCCATTTGATAGAGCGCTTGCACTGCAGCCAATCGCGCGCCGCGACGCGCATCTGTGATCGACGAAGGTTTTGTGCGGGTCATACGCCGCCCATGTTCAGGCGCCGCTTGACCGACAACACGGTTAGGCATGCAATAACTGCATCCTTGCCTTTGTTCTTTTGATCGCGCTTGGCACGAACAAGCGCTTGGGCTTCGGTTTCAACCGTCAAAATACCATAGCCGATTGGCAGGCCTTCGACCGAAAGCTCCATCAAGGCGCGGGCGCTTTCGCCGCAAACATAGTCATAATGCGAGGTTTCACCGCGAATGACGCAGCCCAAGGCCACATAACCATCATAGTGACGACCAGCAGGACGATGCGTTGCGCGTTCGGCGTGGGCGATAACAGCCGGGATTTCGAAGGCACCAGGTACTTTGATTAAATCATAGGTACCCTTAGCGGCCTTAATCGCCTCAGCGGCCCCAGCCACCAATTCTTCCGCAATATGGGCGTAATAATCACCAACAACAAACAATAGGTGGGGCGGATCGAAAGAAAGGGTCATAGCCTAGTCCAAGGTTGAAGCTGGTGAAGGGGTCGTCAGGTCTTACGAGATAGGATGCGTTCCACGTAACGTGCAACTTGATCCGCTTCAAGATTAACACGTGTACCTAGCTTTAGGCGACCCAATGTTGTCACCTGCCAGGTATGGGGGATGATATTGATCCCAAAGGTCACATCATCCACTTCATTGACCGTCAAAGACACACCGTCGATCGCGATGGACCCTTTGGTCGAGACATATTTGGCCAAGGGCTCAGGAACCCGAATCGTTACCCGGTGACTCTCGTTTTCAGGTGTTACCTCGATGACTTCGCCGATTCCGTCGACATGGCCTGACACCATGTGTCCACCTAACTCATCCCCCAGCTTCAGCGCACGCTCAAGATTTAAGGCCGTGCCAACCTGCCACTCCTTGGCGCACGTCACATCAAGGGTTTCTTGACTGACCTGCACCCGCCAGCGCGAACCCGTCGCGATTGGTTCAAACGAGATCAGCGTCAGGCAGACGCCCTGATGGCTGATCGAAGCGCCTAAGGACAAACTTGTTGCATCATAGCCGCTATCGACTGTGATGGCTGCATCTGTACCCGGCCTGTGGTCTATGGCCACAATGGTCCCAATATCGGTGATAATCCCTGTAAACATCGGTTTGCCTTCTAAGTTGGGCTGAGGTCGAAGCAATCAAGAACGTCTCGACCAAACTGCTTATGGTCAGTTTGCTGAAGGACCCACGCTTGCGACAAGTCTTGAACATTTAGGCTTTCAAACACCGGGCGTCCATCGCCCCCGAGAAGTAAGGGTGCGCGAAACCAAGCAATGTGATCTACCAGCCCGGCCCGCAGGAAAGCGGTTGCCAAGACGGGGCCTGTTTCCACCATCAAGGTTTTGATTTGGTAGGTGTTTGTGAGGAGACGCACCACTTCATTCAGATCCAACCCGACGGTCCCAGCTTGGCTCCGGCCAAGAAGATGATGCTTCACCCCACTCAGCTCCGCTACCTCCTCGGCAGCAACATGGTCACCGGTACACCAGATCAGACCGGCCTTGTCTGTCGTTTGGACCAACTTACTTGCAGGCGGCAGCCGCCCATCCCGGTCAAGCACAACCCGCCATGGCTGGCGTGCAGGTGGCGGGTCCAGCCTCGCGGTCAGTTCAGGGTCATCAGCAAGCACGGTGCCGATCCCGGTCAGTACCACATCATGGGTACTGCGCATGCGATGCACTTCAGCACGCGATTCTGGACCCGTGATCCATTGGCTCGCCCCGGTGACCGTCGCAATGCGTGCATCCAGACTGGTCGCTAATTTCAGCGTGATGATGGGGCGATCCATAGCCACCTTAGTCTTCACGCACACTGCCCCGGCGTTTGAGGCTTTCTTTCAACGCGCCTAACTCGTCATCAACGAAGCGGTTGAAGTCTTCAGCCTCGCGGAAATCGCGATAGACAGACGCATAGCGCACAAAGGCGACGGGATCGGTCTCGCCCAAAGCATCCAGCACGAACTGACCAACCGTACTGGTTGGAATTTCTGTCTCGCCCGAGGTCTCCAAGCGCCGCACGATGCCAGAGATCAAATGCTCTATCCGCTCTTCTGGCACTTCGCGTTTGCGCAAAGCGATCGCTACCGACCGATGGAGTTTGTCGCGATCAAACAATTCACGCGCCCCATCCCGTTTAACGACCTTCAACTCCCGCAATTGCACCCGCTCAAAGGTCGTGAAACGGCCGCCGCATGCCGGACATTGACGGCGACGCCGGATGGAAACCCCATCTTCAGCCGGACGAGAGTCCTTGACCTGGGTGTCAGCGAATCCGCAGAATGGGCACCGCATAGACTATCCTTTCGAATGCAGCCTTGGCGAGGCAAATACCTCGCCTGTCTGCCTCTTAATAGATCGGGAAGCGCGCGCACATCGCTTCGACTTCGCCGCGCACCCGGGTTTCCACTTCTGGGTTGCCGTCTGGTGTCCCGGCAAGCGCGTCCAACACTTCCACGATCTTATTACCAATCCAGGTGAATTCCTCAGTACCAAAGCCACGCGTCGTTCCGGCGGGTGAGCCCAAACGAACACCAGATGTCGTTGCTGGTGGCTTTGGATCAAACGGAACACCGTTCTTGTTACAGGTAAAGCCTGCCCGCTCCAACGCGGCTTCGCTGGCTTTGCCGGTCAAATCCTTGGGCCGCAAATCTACCAGCACAACATGGGTGTCGGTGCCGCCCGAAACAAGATCAAAGCCCCCAGCCTTGACTGCGGAGGCCATAGCCTGAGCATTGGCGACCACTTGGCGCGCATAGGCTTGGAACTCAGGCGTCAACGCTTCGCCAAAAGCCACCGCCTTTGCCGCGATGACATGCATCAATGGTCCACCTTGCAAGCCAGGGAACACAGCTGAATTGAACTTTTTGCCCAAAGCCTCGTCATTCGACAAAATCATGCCGCCGCGCGGGCCACGAAGCGTCTTATGAGTCGTGGTTGTGACAACATGGGCATGGTCAAGCGGATTTGGATGGGCCTTGCCGGCCACAAGCCCAGCAAAGTGGGCCATATCGACCATGAAATAGGCGCCCACCGAATCAGCAATCTCACGGAAGCGTGCAAAATCGATTTGACGCGGATAGGCAGACCCGCCCGCAATAATCACCTTCGGCTGATGTTCTTTTGCTAAGGCCGCGACAGCATCATAGTCGATCAAATGGGTATCTGGGCGAACACCATAAGAAATCGCGTTAAACCACTTGCCCGATTGGTTGGCCGGTGAGCCGTGCGTCAGATGTCCACCACTCGCCAAGTCTAGGCCGAGAAACGTGTCGCCGGGCTTCAAAAGTGCCAGAAACACGGCCTGGTTTGCCTGCGCGCCTGAGTGAGGTTGAACATTAGCATAGCTGCAGTCAAACAATGCCTTTGCACGGTCAAGCGCCAGAGTCTCCGCCACGTCGACAAACTCACAACCACCATAATAACGGCGACCGGGATAACCCTCGGCGTATTTATTGGTCATAACAGACCCTTGGGCCGCAAGAACCGCACGAGACACAATGTTCTCCGACGCAATCAACTCAATTTGAGTCTGTTGCCGATGCAGTTCCTCGTGAATGGCCGCTGCCAATGCGGAATCCTTCGCACCAAGCGAGGCCGAAAAAAAGTCTTTACTTACAAAATTTTGGCTGTCCGCGAGGGTTGTCATCGTCGTTCTGTCTCCGTTTCGCCCGTTGTACATGAACCTAGGCGCCGCATGCAACAGGGCAAGGCCACAACCATATCAGAATGCAATAACGATATACTTAAAAGTAATAGAGGGCACCAGTCAAAATAGAAGTTTAAGTAGAGTGAAAATCTCAGTTTTCGAGATCGTCATTCTAGGTTATCATTCCCCATCGAATAATTATATACAAAAAATCATACACTTAATAAAAGTTTATCAATCCAACAAGCTGCAACCAAAGCGTAGAATCGCCAGAAAAATCTAATTATTGAATTGTTGCCCCTTATTTCAAAACGAAATCACATATATCAAATCATTGTCACGCACCCATAAAAGGAAAGGTTTAAAATGAGAAATCAAAGAGAGCACGGCAACTCTGACATCTTAGAGATGACAACAGAAATCGTTTCTTCTTATGTAAATGCCAATGAAATTCGGGCAGAGAACCTTAGCGATCTTATTCGAAGCATCCACAAAAGCCTCGTTACATTATCCAGTGATGATTTCGAAAAACCCACAGACAAACCAAAGGCTGCTGTAAGCTTAGCAAAATCTATCACAGACGATTTTCTTATCTGTCTCGAAGATGGGAAAAAGCTCAAGATGCTAAAGCGTTACTTACGCTCTAAGTATAATTTGTCACCAGAGGAATATCGGCGTCGGTGGAATCTGCCTGCAGATTATCCAATGGTTGCACCAAACTACGCAAAGCGCCGCAGTGAGTTTGCCCGCCAAATCGGTCTGGGCCGTGGAGTCCGTGGCCGTTAAGCCCAATAGGATGGGGAGGTTGATTTTTATACTTACAGCTTCAAGATAATAAGTGAAAAATCTAAGTATAAATGCCACCTTTTGGCAAGGACGTGGACGTGCTTTTCGAAACCTCCCCCGCTTTCTGAGACAAGTCGGCACCTTGATCGTCATTATCGGCGAGAACAAGATGGCCTTGCGCAACAAGACATTGCCCCAGCTTCCGTAAAGCCAAGCGATTTTGGTCAAATTGCGCGGCGTTTGAAGGCGTGGTTACTGAGACTTCTAAGCCAGTTAGCGCATCAATCGCACGGACCTGCGCGTAGGGCCCCCGGTTCTGTCGTTCGATGTAGATTTCCCGCGCAGCCATTTGCCTCAAAAGGGGGTCTGGCTGCGCGTGGTGCGCCATATCTAAGCAACGTGGCTCTGCGCTTTGGTGTGCCAAACGTCCAGCACCGCGCCTACCAAGGCTTCACAGAGTTGATCATCATGCAGCGGGCTCGGCGTAAAGCGTAACCGCTCAGCGCCCCGCGCAACAGTTGGGAAGTTGATAGGCTGCACATAGACACCGTGGTCCTGAAGCAATCGATCCGAAATCGCCTTACAGCGGACTGCATCACCGACAAAAAGCGGTACAATGTGGGTTGTAGAACTATCCATCACCGGAAGACCGGCCTCTAGGAACAAGCGCTTGAGCAAATTGGCTTGGCGCTGATGTTGCGCCCGCAGCTCGATACCCTCTGAGCTTTTCAGAATGCGCACACTCTCCAAAGCGCCAGCCGCCAAAACGGGGGCCAAAGAGGTGGTGAAGATAAAGCCCGGGGCAAATGAACGGATTGCATCGACCATTGCGTGGCTGCCAGCAATATAGCCACCCATCAGGCCAAACGCCTTGCCTAGGGTGCCTTCAATCACATCAATCCGGTCAAGGGCACCATCCCGCTCTGCAATCCCTGCCCCGCGTGCGCCATAGAGGCCAACAGCATGAACTTCGTCTAGATAGGTCATCGCATTATAGCGCTCTGCCAGATCGCAAATCGCATGAATCGGCGACACATCGCCATCCATGGAATAGACGCTTTCAAACGCGATCAGCTTAGGCGCATCCAACGGCGCACGCGCCAGAAGAGTTTCCAAGTGGGCAACATCATTGTGGCGAAAAACGCGCTTCTCACAACCAGAACGGCGAATGCCTTCGATCATTGATGCATGGTTTTTTTCGTCGGAAAAGATGATGCAGCCCGGCAAGATGCGCGACATCGTAGCCAAAGTCGCATCATTTGCGACATAGCCAGAGGTGAAGAGAAGTGCCGCTTCCTTCTGGTGCAGATCAGCTAGCTCATATTCTAAGTCGACATGGAAGCTGGTGGTACCGGAGATATTGCGCGTTCCACCCGATCCTGCACCAACATCATCAATCGCGTTGGTCATGGCTGCCAACACACGCGGGTGTTGCCCCTGCCCTAGATAATCATTGGAGCACCAGATCACGATCTCCTGCTCACCAGATTCTGTCCGACGGCGCGCGCGCGGGAACTGGCCTTGAACGCGCTTCACATCGGCGAAAACCCGATAGCGCCCTTCATTGCGGATTTCCGTGACGGCCTTTTTGAAGGCACCTTCATAATCCATAGTAAGCTGGCCCCTACGGGCCCCTCATCGTGCGCGTTATTCCGATCATTCGTAAACGGATAAGTAGACGAAATTGATCACAAAGCCATAGGCAATATGTCGCAGCTGACAGAGGGACGGATCGTTTAGATACAAAAAAGCCGCTATCGACTGAGCAATAGCGGCTTTGTGATCTGGAAAGCTTTGAGAGCTTAGAGCCGGAAGCGGATTTGGTCTGCCCAGAAACGCTCTAACCGGGTCAGCGTCTTGTTCGATGCCACGAGATCTGGGCTCTCGACACCGCCGACTGGGCTCAAGGTTGCGGCATGGCGCTGGAACATCCCATCCAACTGCTTGCGCAACTCGCTGCCTGCTTGGGTCAGCCGCAAGCGGATCTGACGCTTATCGTGCAAAGACTTGCCGCTCTCGACATAACCGAGCTCATGCAGCTTCTTCAAATTGTAGGAAACATTGGAACCGAGATAAAAGCCACGGGACTTCAATTCACCCGCAGACCATTCCGCATCGCCGATGTTGAAGATCAAGAGCGCTTGAACGGGGGTCAAATCATCATGACCCGCACGATCCAAATCGTCCTTAACGACATCCAGCAATTGACGATGGAGGCGCTCTACCAATGACAGCGCACGACGATATTCGCTTAAGCTTGATTCGTCGACCAAGTCGCCGACCGAGTTCTGTTGTGTTTGACCCGCCATAATTTTTCTCCCGCCGTATTCTTCGACGTTTCGAGATAACTTAAAGCAAAGTCTCTAATATCTTGTTAAAATGAACTTTACTTGTTCCTAAGCATATCAATGACACCCGAGAAATCACGATTTGGTGGATACTTAAGGATATATTCACTATAAATTTCTTCTGATTTTAAGGCTAAGGCAGCCGTCAGGCCGACGCCGTGCGTTGCTTCCAAAGCCAGCCTTAAATCCTTCAACATGAGCGCGCCAGCAAATCCGTTGGTGAAATCTCGGTTTGATGGCGCTTGAGGTACCAATCCTGGCACTGGGGCATAGCTGGTCATGGACCAACTTTGACCAGAGGATTGAGACGCGATGTCGAAGAAGGCTTTGGCGTCTAGACCCAGCCTTTCGGCAAGCACAAACGCCTCACACGTGCCAATCATGGAGATCGCTAGCAGCATATTGTTGCAGATTTTGGCCGCTTGTCCGGCACCCGATTGCCCCGCATGGATCACGGCCTTGCCCATGGCTTCTAAAATAGGTTGCGCCTTCTCAAATTCCCCTGCCGTCCCGCCAACCATGAAGGTCAAGGTTCCAGCTGAAGCGGCGGCCACACCACCCGATACAGGGGCATCGCACATCATAAAGCCCTTGGCACGCGCAGCCTCGCCCACAGCCCGCGCATCGTCGACCGATATCGTTGAGCAATCGATCAAAACCGTATTTGGCCGAATATGGGCAAACACCCCGTCTGGCCCTTGATAAACGTCGAGCACATGGGCACCAGTTGGCAACATCGACACCACAAAATCAGCTTGCGCAACCGCTTCTGCCACAGATGGTGACGCTTCACAGCCAGCGGCAATGGCAGCTTCAAGCGCAGACGGCGCAAGGTCATAAGCAAACACCCGATGGCCAGCCTTCGCCAGATTTGCCGCCATGCCAGAGCCCATGGCACCCAAGCCGATAAAGGCGATATCTACCATGTGATTGGTTCCCATTCCGTGCCTTCCCCTGCCGCAAGGGGAGCAAAAATTGTATCAAGCAAGGTGTCATCCACCTCTTCCAGGCTGGCCGGTTGCCATTTTGGCGCTTGATCCTTGTCGATTATAACCGCGCGAACCCCTTCGAGGAAGTCATGACGTCGGACAACGCGTGCGCCAATGCGATACTCCATTGCCATATGGCTCGCAAAATCCGTCGCCGACCGGCCTTCGCGCAATTGCCGGAATGCTACTTTCAAGGTCTGGGGCGATTTTTGCCCCAAAATTTTGACTTGTTCCTGAGCCCAAGCGCTTTCGTCTTGGACGAGTGCTTCCACGATCGCTTCAACGCTATCGCCCGCGAAACAGCGATTGATAATGGCGATTGTCTCAGGGGTCAGATGCTGGGGTCTACCTGCCTCTTCTTCCAAAGCCGCAAGACCTGATTTTAGGGCAGCCAGCGGCGTGTGGGTCGACATGGCACCGGCAACTTGAGCTTTGAGTGCATCGAGAAGTTCACTTGGGATGTAATGGGTCAAAATGCCAGCAACAACGCAATCGGCGGCTTTGAGGCGCGTGCCGGTCAGCGCCAACCACATGCCGATTTCGCCCGCGAGACGCGGCAAAAACCAACCGCCACCAACATCGGGAAACAAGCCAATCCCGGTCTCCGGCATGGCAAACAAAGTGCGCTCGGTTCCAATGCGAAACGGCCCATGAACCGAGATGCCAACACCACCGCCCATCGTGACCCCATCAAGGATCGCGACATAGGGCTTTGGATAGTTGGCGATCAAATGGTTCAGCCGATACTCATCATAGAAGAAAGCCCGCGCTTCCTGTCCATCCTTTGCCCCGCTTTCGGCCAACATACGAATGTCGCCGCCCGCACAAAAACCGCGAGGCCCCGCATGATCAACCATAACACCCGCGATGGCAGGATCTGTTCGCCACGCCAACAAAGCTTCGGTCATAATCTGGACCATCTGCCCATCCAGCGCGTGCAGCGCGTCTGGTCGGTTAAGGGTCAAAACACCTAAGTGTCCTTGGGTTGAAACAAGAACAGGCGGGGAAGCGGCAGCACTCATCGTGACGCCCGTGCTTGAACTGCAACCTCTGGGAAGTCGGCGAAGACCCCATCTACTCCGGCTGCCATAAAGGCCTGAACTTCGGCAATCAGATCACCATGTTGGGCCAAATAGGTTGGGTCTGAGCTTTGACCTTGGCGATAATCGTCCGGCAAAAAGTAATTCTCAGCGCGGAATGTCCAAGGGTGAACCACGAGGCCCGCATTATGTGCATCGGCAACAAAGCTTGTTGGTTTTAGGTTCTTATTGGCGGCGTCGCGCGGCAGGATCAGAACTTTCTCTGGCCCCACGCCATTGGCATAGGTAGCGATTTCTTTCAGACCCGCCGCTGTCGCCATGCTGGCATAGGTGACACCTGCCTTGCTGAGATCAAATGGGCCACCGTCCTTGGCCATCAATTGTACCAATGGCGCTTTAGTCTTGCCACGCAAGCGCTTGAGATTGGAAACTTCAAAGCTTTGAATGAAAATCGGGGCGTCAGCGGCATCCAGACCGTATCGCTGAATAAGGGTCAGCAAGGGCGTGTCAAACGATAGGTTTAGACCTTTAAACCACGTGGGGTGCTTAGTTTCAGGATAGACGCCAATCGTGCGTCCCGTTGCCGCGGTTTGCCGCTTGGCAAGGTCCAACACTTCTTCAAAAGTGGGCACGTCGAATTGCCCATCATAGGCCATATTGCCGGGCCGCAATTGCGGCAAACGCTCCTTACACCGCAGCGTTTTGATCTCAGCCAAAGTGAAATCTTCGGTGAACCAGCCTTCATAACGCTCGCCATCTATGATGTGCACTTTCTTTCGATCGGCAAACTCTGGCTTTGCGGCCACATCCGTGGTGCCGCTGATCTCATTTTCATGCCGGCAGATGAGGTGCCCGTCTTTGGTCAAAACCAAATCAGGCTCGATAAAGTCGGCACCTTGGTCAATCGCGAGTTGATAGGCGGCCAAAGTATGCTCCGGCCGCAAGCCAGACGCGCCACGGTGGGCGATTATAATTGGCTTGGTCAAGGCGGAACCTCCTTTTGCTTGGCGGGTATCGACAGGGCCTGTTTGGCCAGTGGCGCAGGCCGAAACCAGACCTGCACCAAGGGCGGAACCCATCCCCAACAACAGATTGCGACGACCTAGATATACGTTAGAAACCACGATCTAATTCCCTTGCGATAATCACGCGCATGACCTCATTGGTGCCTTCAAGGATTTGATGCACCCGCAGATCCCGAACAATGCGTTCCACTTCGTAGTCTTTGAGATAGCCGTAACCGCCATGGATCTGCAGCGCCTGATTTGCAACATGAAAGCCTATATCTGTGACAAACCGTTTCGCCATAGCGCATAATTTTGTCGCTTCAGGGCTTTTGGCATCCAAGGCCGCAGCTGCATGGCGCAGGAAGACACGCGCAGCCTCTAGCTCGGTCGCCATATCGGCCAGCTTGAATTGTGTGGTTTGAAAGTTCCACAGCGCTTGGCCAAATTGTTTGCGGTCGCGCGAATAAGCAAAGGCCCGTTCAATCGCATCGGTTGCGCCGCCCAACGAACACGCAGCAATGTTGAGCCGGCCACCATCCAAGCCTTTCATGGCAAAGGTAAAGCCTTGGCCTTCCTCACCCAAACGATTGGCAACCGGAACACGGCAATCTTCGAAAATCACTTGTGCGGTGGGCTGGGCTTGCCAGCCCATCTTCTTCTCATTTTTGCCAAATGACAGACCCGGCGCATCTTTCGGTACCAAGAGCGTCGAGATACCGCGCGGGCCTGCTTCGCCCGTTCGGACCATCACAACATAGAGGTCTGAGAAGCCAGCCCCAGAGATAAAGGCCTTGGTGCCGTTGACGATATACTCATCCCCGTCGCGACGGGCGGTGGTCGATAAAGATGCGGCATCAGAGCCCGCGCCGGGCTCTGTCAAACAATAGCTGGCAATCATGTCCATGCTGGTTAGAGCCGGAAGAAATCTCTGCCGCTGTTCTTCGGAGCCGAATGTATCAATCATCCAGCTGGCCATATTGTGGATGGAGAGGAAAGCCGAGTGGGAGACATCGCCGCGAGATAATTCCTCAAATATGATCGCCGCATCCAAGCGGGTGAGGCCAGAGCCGCCCATATCGTCGCGCACATAGATCCCAGCAAATCCCAGTTCTGCCAAAGCGCGCAAGGTGTCGCGGTCAAGGGTTCCCGCCTCTTCCCACGCCATTGCATGGGGGGCGAGCGACTCCTTTGCAAAGCGGCGAGCCGTTGAAATGATGAGGTTTTGGTCTTCAGTCGTGTCGTAGGCCATAGCGCGTGAATCCTGTGATGTTGGGCAGCGTAGCCGTTTCGCAATTATGGCGCTACACATACTTCCATGACGACACATCTACCCTCCGCCGCCTTCCCTGCCACCCGTATGCGCCGCAATCGTTTGACCGATTGGCGACGTAGGCTGACCCGTGAAACCCAATTAAGCGTCAATGACCTAATCTTGGCGATGGTGGTTCACGACGGCACCGAAAGTCGTTTTCCAGTTGCTTCTATGCCCGGCACCTTCCGCTATAGCCGCACCGAGGCGGTTGCGGTGGCCCAAGAGGCTGAAAGCCTCGGCATCCCGATGATTGCGGTCTTTCCGTTTATCGATCCAGCGCTGAAAAACGGAGAAGGAACTGAGGCTTTTAATCCTAAAGGTTTGGTACCCGAGGTGATCGCCGCCATGAAGGCAGCGGCCCCCAATGTTGGGCTGATGACCGATGTGGCACTCGACCCCTTTACAGATCATGGCCATGACGGTCTGATCGACGACGCTGGCACCATGCTGAATGACCCCACGATTGAGGCTTTGGTTAGACAGGCCGTCCTTGAAGCGCAGTCGGGTGCCGATGTCGTCGCCCCATCGGATATGACGGACGGGCGGATTGGGGCCATTCGGGCGGGCCTCGATGCTTCAGGCTTTCATGATGTAGCCATCATGTCTTATGCGGCAAAATATGCATCAGCCTTTTACGGTCCTTACCGCGATGCCATCGGCTCTAAAGGCGCACTAAAGGGCGACAAAAAGACCTATCAAATGGACCCCGGCAATAGCGATGAAGCCTTGCGCGAAGTTGCCCTCGATATCGCCGAAGGTGCTGACATGGTGATGGTTAAGCCGGGCATGCCCTATTTGGATATTGTGCGCCGCGTCAAAGAAAGCTTTGGCGTGCCAACCTATGCGTTCCAAGTTTCAGGCGAATACGCGATGATGGAAGCAGCCATCGCCAACGGCTGGCTAGACGGTGAGCGCGTACGGCTGGAGGCCTTGTCATGCTTTAAGCGGGCGGGCGCAGACGGCATCATCACTTATTGGGCGATGGAAGCGGCCAAGCGGCTGCGCTAGGCCTTAGCCTTAGCGCCGCTTTGCTTTGGGTGCAGCTTTTTTAGGCGCAGCTGGCTTTGCTTTTGCGGCAGGTGCTGGCGGAACTTCTGCAGGGCCTAAAACCAAAAGCTCTGGCCGACGCTTATTTGAGACATCCGGCAAAGGCACCATCGAAATCTGATAAAACGGCTCCTTAGCGCCGCCCGAAAAAGCGACCGAAGCCGTTGAGCCGAAATCATCGCTACGCCGTACTAGCTTTTCATTTTTCAAGCATTTTGCGACTTCATCAGAAAAATCCGCTAGGGACTGTGCAACTGCTGCTTCATCGGCCTCATCGACCACGGGCGCGCCATAGCATGCCAAGGAGATCGAGGCATTATAGACAAACCGACAGTCGGTTAGGCCTTCCAGCGGCTTCACCACTGTCACAGGCCGGTTTTCGACCGTGGAAACCCCTTGGCTGTTGCGCACGCGCGTCGGGCGGGTCTCAGTTGCCACTAAGGATTTAAATGCGAGCGGCCGGTCCAATGTGGCCAGCTCAATTTTTGCAACTCCATCGCACAAGACCGTCGGCTTAAAAGGCGCTGGAGTCTCAGCGATAGCTGCCATCATCAAAAGGGAAAACATCAATCGGGCTTTCTTAAAGAAGTGAAACGTTTAGCCAAGCTGGAAGTATCAAGACGGCCACCCCCATCGGCTTGGATTTCGGCATAATAGCCATCGACCATTTGGGTCAAGGCAAGATCGAGCCCTTTAGATTGGGCAGCTTCTAATACAATCCGCAAATCCTTGCGCATCCAATCGACCGCAAAGCCAAAATCATAGCGATCTTCTACCATGGTCGCCCAGCGGTTTTCCATCTGCCATGAGCCTGCGGCACCTTTCGAAATGGCGGCAAGGACGGCGTCTGTATCGAGCTCTTGTACTTTGGCAAAGGAAACCGCCTCAGCAAGGCCTTGGACGACCCCTGCGATCGCGATTTGATTGACCATCTTGGCCAGTTGGCCTGCGCCCGCCTCACCGATCCGGACAATATTGCCACAATAGGCAGACAACACGGGCTTCGCGCGCTCAAAAACCGCTTCGCTGGCACCGCACATCGCGGTAAGTCGGCCATTGATCGCGCCAGCCTGACCACCAGAAACCGGAGCGTCCAGCCAGTCTAGCCCCGCAGTAGCAGCAGCCAACGCCAATTCTTTCGATAGAGCAGCAGAGGTCGTGGTGTGGTCAATATAGACAGCGCCGGGCTTCATTGCGGCAAAGGCTGCGAGCGCGACAGCGCGCGCATCAGGATCATCGCCAACACAGGCCATCACAAAGTCTGCACCAGCAACCGCCTGCGCAATCGTTTCGGAGACTTCACCGGGATTAGACTGCGCCCAAGCTTCCGCTTTCGCATGTGTACGATTCCAAACGCGCACCTGATGGCCATTTTTGACCAGCCAACCAGCCATAGGGCCACCCATGACCCCCAACCCTAAGAAAGCCAGTGTCGGCTGGCTCATGACTTTGCCAAGGCCGCAGTGGAACCAAATTGTCCGCGGAAATAGGCCAAGCCTTGGCCCTCATGGCTTTGATAAGCCATTGTTTGCCCAATCAGGATCAAATGATCCCCTGCTTCAATGCGTTGCACGACTTTGGTGTCGAAGGCCGCAATGGTGCCGGGCAGAACTGGGGACCCGGTCTCCAAGGCTTCATACTCACCCACCGCCAGTTTTTGATCACCCTTACCGGCAAAGCGCATGGCCATCTCGCCTTGGCTGTCTGCCAAGATATTGATCGCATAAGCATCACACTTTGAGAACAGGGCAAACGAGTCAGACTTATTGCCCAGACACCACAATACGAGAGGTGGCTCCAGCGACACCGACGTAAAGCTATTGACTGTTAAGCCGTGGCCATTTCCGTTTGAATCCAAGGTGGTCACGATTGTGACGCCCGTGGCAAAGCTGCCTAGGGCAGAGCGATAGTCTTTTAGGTCAAATGTCATTTGTTCATTCCTGCAAACCTGCTCTTAACCGACATCGTGCATACTTCTCAACACTATCACTGTGAGAAGCACATCATGGCATCCAATCGGCCCATAATTATTAAAAAAGTCAAAAAGATAGCCGGTGGACACCATGGTGGCGCTTGGAAAGTGGCTTATGCTGACTTTGTGACTGCTATGATGGCCTTCTTCTTGTTGATGTGGTTGATCAACACCTCCTCGCCCGAGCAAAAGCGCGGGATTGCAGATTACTTTGCACCCGCAAGTGTGTCTGCCTCGACCTCTGGTTCTGGCGGGATTCTGGGCGGTACGGCCTTGGGCGAAGTCGGCGCGATGCAAAAAGGGGCAACTCCTATTTTTGAATCCGCTGCCCCTGCGAGCGAACCCTCCAGCCAAACGGGTGAGAGCAGTGGGCAAGGTGCTGCCGACGCAGCGGATAAAGCCGCTGAAGATGCCATCGCCAAACGCGAAGCCGCCGAATTCCAACAAGCTGAGATGAGCTTGCGGCAAGCGCTGCAGGACATGCCAGAACTGGCTGAGATGTCGCGCAACATCATCGTGGATCAAACGCCAGAGGGCTTGCGTATTCAATTGGTTGACCAGGAAGGCCGCCCCATGTTTGAGCCGGGCTCGACGGTGCCGAATGATCGCGCGCGTCTGATCCTGCAAGCTGCAGCACGTATCGTCGAGACATTGCCCAATCGCGTCAGTATCTCAGGCCATACCGATGCAGCACCAAATCCTGATCCGCGCAATTCCAACTGGGACCTGTCCTCCGCCCGGGCGAATTCCGCACGCCGCGTTTTGACAGCTGCTGGCTTGAGTGAAGACCGCATTGCCCAAGTGTCCGGGAAAGCAGGGTCTGACCCCCTCTTCCCAGACGATCCTTATCAGGCAGCAAACCGCCGGATTGCCATTGTCCTGCAACGAGCATCCTCGCCCCTGCCAGCGGACGGTGGATTGTAGAATTTTCCACAGGCTTTAGGAAAAATAGCCTATTCGGGTGTTGGCCAAAGACTTGGAAGGTTGTTACACTCCACCGACATGAGCACTGACCCGACTTCGCCTGCGGGGCGGATTTCCGCTTCCAAGAATATCAGGTTTTACCTGACTGCTGCCCAGCCTTGCCCATATTTAGAGGGGCGGCGGGAACGGAAGGTTTTTGCGGCACTTGATGGACCCGACGCGATTGAATTGAATGACAGCTTGACCCATGCTGGCTTTCGACGCTCACAGAATATCGCCTATCGGCCAGCTTGCGATATGTGCGCTGCCTGCGTCTCAGTTCGTGTTCCAGCCACACAATTTGTTTTTTCCAAGCGCTGGCGACGCGTTCTGGCGCGCAATCAAGACATTGTTTCAAACTTGGTACCTGCCCATGCCACCTATGAGCAGTATGCCTTGTTACAAACCTATCTCAAAGATCGCCATTTCGGGGCTGGGATGTCAGACATGTCGGTGTTTGACTATTCGGCGATGGTCGAAGAAACCTCGGTACGAACCCATATTATTGAATACCGTCTAGATGGCGAAAATGGTCGTTTGGTCGGATGTGCCTTGGTCGATGCCCTCGCTGATGGGCTTTCGATGGTTTATGCGTTTTTTGACCCGAGCGAATCAAGTCGCAGCTTGGGCAGCTTCATGATCCTCGATCATTTACGCCAAGCCCAAGATGTCGGTTATCCTTATGTCTATTTGGGCTATTGGGTGCGTGGGTCTCGCAAAATGGCCTATAAAACCAACTTCCGACCTATTGAAGCATTAAGCTCCTCTGGATGGACTGATTTGAGTCCATTGCTTGATAAAGAATAGGAATTTTTGAAGGGCTCGCCAACAGTTTAGCAAAATGAACGCATCAAGTTAGAAAACGTTAAGCATTACGCACCAAAAACAAAAAATCGAATTTTTTGTGAAGGGTGTAATCGGTGATGCGCGTGTCCTATCTTGTTCCGGCACTTGCTTTGTTAAGCAGCCCGGCACTGGCAGATTCCCCGTTCTCTTTTGGTGGTTCGGTTGGGTATGAGTTTCCGGTCAGCGGCAAAATCATCAATGAAACATCCAGCGCTAGCGTCAATCTGGCGACTCTAAATCCAGCCCTTGCGGGTCAAGGTATTTTGCGGCTTCGCGGAACAGATTTCAAAGACAGCTCAGATGCGCCACTTAAGGCAACCATCGAAGTGCGCTATGCTTTGACGCAGACTTCTGAAATGTTTGGTGCGATCACCTACAGCCAAGGCAATGGAAAAAGCGCCAACATTGGCTGCGTGGAATGGATTGTCTCTGGCGCGCTAGATTGTTCTACTCCTCTAACGGCTACCTTTAGCGACTTTAAACAAAGTGGCGTTGAGCTGGGTTATCGGCAGTGGCTGGAAAGCCCGTTTATGAGCGACCGACTTTTCCCCTACTACACTCTGCGTGCAGGGGCGACGCAAACGGAAGCCATCTCCGCCACGGTCGCAACCTCCGTTCCGCTCGATCCCAATGCAGTCATCGGCAACTGGAATCTGTATGACGACAAAGTCTCTTATGTTGTCGGTGCTGATTTGGGTGCGACCTATCTGATCGCGCCGTTTGCTGAAATCGGTGCGGAAGTCGGCGTGCGTTACAATTCGAAGCTGTCTGAAATCGATACCGACCTAACCGCATTGGGACTGGCCGCGGCCAATGACAAAGCAGACCGTATTACGATCCCGGTTTCGGTTCGCTTGAACGCAGCTTTCTAAGCTTCTCAGCATCGAACTTGATTTTAAGGGCGCTTGGGTGACCGAGCGCCCTTTTTGCTGGGTGGGTGCAAGCCAGTCGGATTGCCCCCTACAGCGCGGAGCAAGTCTAAGCTCTGGCGCGAAATGTAAGGGAGACTCGGCGACCCCGCGTGACACGCAAGCCTTCGATTATATCGCTTTGCCTTGCAGCTATCCCGTGCGACCAAGAATAACGAGCGTCGCCGGACAGTAATAGCAAACTAAGGGGCTTCAGAAGAACCGAGTATCGTGCTTTTGTAGAGAGGTTCTGAAAGAGCATTTCGCACGGCGAGCCAAGCGACAAAGACGCAATGACAGGGCCAAAGCAGGGCACACAATCCAGATGGGCTGAGATGCCTTGGCCGGGAAGGTACTCGTTGACAATGACTTGGTCAAAAATGACCTTTTCCTCAGTCAATTCCCCAATTTTCTGGGCTGTTTTCAAGAAAATTTCCGGTAAAGGCCCTAGAGAGTCTTTTGGGTCTATCCGCGTATTTCTATAATCATAACGCCAACCATAATGCTGGACCCGTCGCCTCATGCCCAAATCCCATAGTTGCGCATCTATGAAGCCCAACAATGCTTCAGCCTCCGATTGAAGGATTAAATTTGGCGAATAGTACAAGCCATCGGGCATTCCTGGGGAATTTTGCAATGCTATGCTTTCGAGATTGGTGATCTTGCGAACACATATGTTGTGCAACTTCGATAGGCTTGTAAAGCGCTAGCTGTGACCCCGGTATTGCTGTGTTGGTACCTGCATGGCCTTACAGTTGCGACCAAGAATCACCCACCCCTACCCCACAAACTTACCCGACCGCGAGAAGCCGCGCGGCACCATGCGGCCGGCGGCGGCGCGTTTGGCGACATAGTCTTTCCAGTCCGGCACATCGCGGCGGCGGCCAGAGGTGTCGTACCAAGCTAGGCCTTCTTCAGCCTTGAAGGTGAGCGCATCCAACAGACCACCATCCTTATAGGCTTGCAGTTTGACGCCCTTACCCCGGCCCATACGCGGCAATTCTTCGGTTTTGAACACCACCAGTTTCCGGTTCTCGCCGACTACAGCCACCATGTCGCCCTGGATGGGGGCAACCACCGCAGTCTTGGCCCCGTCATCCAGGTTCAGGACTTGCTTGCCTGAGCGTCGCATGGCCGCGCATTCTTCATCGCTGACGACAAAGCCATAGCCAGAGCTGGCGGCAATTAAGCGCTCGCCATCTGGCTTGGGTAGGAACATCGCCAAAATGTCGTGCTCCTCGCCCAGATCAATCGAGAGACGCACGGGTTCACCAAGGCCCCGGCCACCGGGCAATTTGTCCCCCGCCAAGGCAAAGGCGCGACCATCGGTGGCAAATAGGACGATCCGGTCCGTCGTCTCAGCATGAAGCGAGAGATAATAACCATCCCCATCCTTATACTTCACAGTCGACAGATCATCGATCTTGCCTTTCAGCGCTCGGATCCAGCCCTTCTGCGACAATACCACCGTGATGGGTTCGCGCGTGACAAAGGCCTCGGCACTCAAGGATAGGGCCACTGGGGCGTCGGCAAAGGTTGTGCGGCGGGCACCGAGTGGGGTATCTTTGGAGAATGCTGACTGGATCTCGCGCAACTCTTCAGATGCTTGCGCCCATTGCAAAGCGGGCGAAGCAATCATTGCCATCAGGCCTTCACGTTCGGCCTTTAAGTCTTCATTCTCTTGGCGAATTTCCATCTCTTCTAGCTTACGCAAATTGCGCAAGCGCGTGTCGAGAATGGCATTGGCTTGAACGTCGGTCAGGTCGAACGTCTTCATCAAGACCTGCTTGGGCTCATCCTCAAACCGGATGATGCGGATGACTTCGTCGAGATTGAGATAGGCGACGAGCAAGCCCGTCAAAATCTCCAAGCGCGCTTCAATCTTGCGAAGGCGCCAATTGGCACGGGCGACAATGACATCGCGCTTGTGATCGAGGAACGCCTTCAAACACTCAATCAAGCTCATCACGCGCGGCGCACCTTTGGCGTCCAGCACGTTGAGGTTCATCGAGAAACGGTTTTCCAGATCGGTGAGCTTGAACAAGCTCTCCATCAATTGCTCGGGCTCAACCGTGCGGGCGCGCGGCTCTAGGACGAGACGGATGTCTTCCGCACTTTCATCGCGCACATCGCCTAAAAGTGGGGCCTTCTTGTTTTCAATAAGCTCTGCCAAGCGCTCTACGATCTTGGACTTTTGCACCTGATAAGGCGTCTCGGTCACAATGATGCGCCACGTGCCACGCCCGATATCTTCGACATGCCAACGGGCGCGGGTGCGGAAGCCACCCTTACCCGTTGCATAGGCTTCGTGGATGGCCGCGCGCGATTCGATGCATATCCCACCTGTCGGGAAATCTGGGCCGGGTACCAGCCCTAAGATTTCGTCCAGATCCGCTTCAGGCTTATCGATCAGCAACAGGCAGGCATCGATTAGCTCAGCAGCATTATGGGGTGGGATAGACGTCGCCATCCCCACCGCAATGCCCATCGAGCCGTTGGCCAATAGGTTTGGATAGCCAGCAGGCAGAACCGAAGGCTCTTCATCTTCTTGGCTATAGGTTTCACGGAAAAGAACTGAATCCTCATCCACCCCTTCCATCAAGAGGGCACCGATGGCGGTTAGACGCGCCTCAGTATAGCGGTAAGCAGCTGCGGAATCGCCGTCGATATTGCCGAAATTGCCCTGGCCATCGACGAGCGGGTAACGAACGGAAAAGTCCTGTGCCAAGCGAACAAGCGCATCGTAAATCGCGCTATCGCCATGGGGGTGATACTTACCCATCACGTCACCGACGATCTTGGCGCACTTTTTGAAATTGCTGGACGGGTCCAGACCCAGTTCGCCCATGGCATGAATGATGCGGCGCTGAACGGGCTTTAGGCCATCGCGCACATCGGGCAGCGCGCGACTGGTAATGGTCGACAAGGCATAGACGAGGTAGCGGCTTTCTAAAGCGCGATCAAACGGCTCATTGATAATGTTGCCGCTGTCGCCGCCACTGCCATCTAATTCCACTACATCGCCCATGGGCCCACTATCCTTCGAATCAGGCGGCCATCATGGCAGTGTGTGCGGACAAGTGCGACGACAAGCGGCAGCGACTTGTGGACAAGTACTGCAATGAAGTGCCGGTTTAAAGGGATTTCCGCTGGGTGGGAGTGGCAGCTCCTACGGGAGTCGAACCCGTCTTTCCTGATTGAAAATCAGGCGTCCTAACCGATAGACGAAGGAGCCACATCACGCGTTGTTCACACGAGAGGGGCGCTCTATACAAAGGCCGTTGCCAACACGCAAGCGGCCTTTGCTGCTAAGATGCAGGACTTGCATCGATAATCTCACAATCAACCGCGTTTCCGCCGCGCCAATCATCCTTTTTCAGCCGAACCACAACATGTATGGGCCGTCGCCCCATCAAAGCGTCGCCTAACGGTGTGTTCAGAGCGCGAAACGCGATCGCTTTGATTCTTTGCCCGGATTGGTCTTCCAGCATGAGGCGCACATGGCTGGTTCCAACCGGCGCGGCTGCATACGGGCGCACATCGGCAAAGGCAAAGACGGGATCTGGCCAACCCGCACCATACGGACCAACCACTGTCATCGCGTCGAGGAGCTCGGGTGTTGCGGCGCCTAGCCCAACAAGGGCGTCGATGGCCAAGTCGCGACTGGTGCCGGTTGCGTCCGATTCGGTACGTAGGCGGCGGGCCAAATCCTGATGGACGGACCTTAGGTCCTTGAATGTCATGGTTAGACCCGCGGCCATCGCGTGCCCGCCGCCAGCCAGAATGACGCCGTCACTAGCCGCACCTGAAACCGCTGCGCCCAGATTGATGCCCGGCACGGATCGCCCAGACCCCTTGGCATGGGGATCATCTGGATCGGCAGAGCCGATGACAATCACAGGACGATGGAAACGATCCTTCAAGCGCCCAGCCACAATGCCAATAATGCCAGGATGCCACCCCGGCGCGCCCAACATCAACAGCGGGCCATCCAACGGCCCCGCTTCACCCCGTTCAACCCGAGCAATGGCCTCCTCCAGCACATTGGCCTCAATGGCACGACGTTCTTGATTGAGGACTTCCAATTCTTCGGCGATCTGCGACGCTTCAGCGGCATTGTCGGTCGATAAAAGACGCACCGCGAGCGAGGAATCGCCCACGCGGCCCCCAGCATTCAAGCGTGGGCCAAACACCCAACCAGAGGCATAGACGCTGCCGGGCTCCTTCAATTTCGACGTGACCGCCAAAGCTGCGAGACCCGGATTGGTTAGCTTCTCCTGCACCTTCAAGCCTTGTGCGACCAGTGCGCGGTTAAGGCCTGTCAACGGGGCAACATCGCAAATCGTTCCAAGCGCTGCGAGGTCAAGGCGGCTTAGGAGATCATATTCTGAACCACTCCAAAGCCCTTGCTGACGCGCCGCCCGATTGAGGGCAACCAACGCCACAAAAACCACACCTGCGGCGGTTAAATGACCTAAGCCAGAGCGATCGTCTTGCCGATTAGGATTGACAACAGCCAAAGCAGGTGGCGGCGCGCCGTGCATCAAATGGTGGTCAAACACCACAACATCTAAGCCAATTCGGGCCGCTTCTTCGAGCGCGGCATAGGCGGCCGCCCCACAATCGACTGTAATCAGGAGATCGGTTCCGGCGGCCTTGATCTTGTTGACGATCTTTGGGCTAGGGCCATAGCCGTCCAAAATGCGGTCCGGCACAAACACATTGGCGCGCGCGCCAATCACTTTGAACCAGCTTAAAAGCAAAGCGCCAGAGGTCCCGCCATCGACATCATAGTCGGCCAGAATGGTAATGGCCCTTTGGCCCTGCACAGCGGCAAGGATCGCCTCAACCGCCTTCTCCATGTCTTGCAGGGTGAAGGGCTCAGGCAGTTCGTTTTTAAGCTTGGGTGATAAGATGCGCAGCGCGGTGTCGGGCACCGCCCCGCGCGCAACCAAAAGCTTAGATTGCATCGCCCCAATGCCGAGACGACGCAAGCCTTCTTCCAAAACACCAATCTCAGCTTCAGACTGCCCATCGGGCAAACGCTGAAGCCATCTCCGACCAGTCAGGCTCGACTCTATTCCGAGGAAAGAGCCATGCATCCGCCTAGCCTAGATGCTGGGTGCGGACGACCCGGGCGGTCTTCGCAGCAGAGTCCAAAACCAAAGTCTCGGTCACAAAGCCCTTGGAAGTTGCTTTCACGCCTGCCACCAATGCACCATTGGTCACGCCTGTCGCGGAGAAGACCACGTCGGTAGAGACCAATTCGTCCAATTGGTAGGTGCGGTTGAAATCCGTGATGCCAATGCGGCGAGCCCGGCCTTTTTCATCCTCATTGCGGAAAACCAAACGACCTTGGAATTGACCTCCGACGCACTTAAGTGCCGCCGCAGCCAACACGCCCTCAGGCGCGCCGCCTTGACCTAAATAAAGGTCGATCCCGGTTTCAGGGTCCGTGGTGTAGATCACGCCTGCAACATCGCCATCGGTAATCAAATGAATCCGGGCCCCAACGGAGCGCAGGCTTTCAATGATGCCGCTATGGCGTGGACGGTCCAGCACGCAGACGCCAATCTCTGTTGGCTCAACGCCTTTGGCCTTCGCCAAAGCGATGACGTTTTCAGCCGGAGTCCGATCAATGTCGACAACGCCCGCTGGCAAGCCGGGGCCAACGGCGATTTTGTCCATATAGGTATCTGGGGCATACAAAAGCCCGCCTTTGGGCGCGATGGCCAAAACGGCTAATGCATTGGGCATCGCTTTCGCAGTTAGGGTCGTGCCTTCAAGCGGGTCCAGCGCAATATCAAACTCGCCGCCTTCCCCGGTTCCGACTTCTTCGCCGATATAAAGCATTGGCGCTTCGTCGCGCTCGCCCTCACCAATGACCACGCGGCCTTTCATGGCTATGGCATTCAGGCCAGTCCGCATAGCGTCGACGGCCAATTGATCGGCTGCCTTTTCGTCACCCCGGCCAATGCCCCGATAAGAGGCGATTGCGGCGGCCTCGGTAGCTGCCAGAGCACCTGCGGCGATATCAGGGGGAAGGTTTGCAGTCATAAAAGGTCCAACTTTACTAGAGATCATGAATTGGCCAAAGGGCCACAATTAGTCTTCCAGAGGCATCAAGACTGGGGCCTCAACAAGGACGTCCAGTCGAGAAAGCTCAGCCAAAGCGTCCAACAAATCCTGCTCTGCCATGGGCTGGGTGGTCAGCACGATCGGCACACGGGATGCATCTTCGGGGGGCTTTTGCAGGAAGCTTTCGATGGAAACAAGGTGCTTTGCCAGCGTATCGGTGATTTTCGCGATGGTTCCGGCCCGGTCGGGGACGCGCAAACGAACGTAGAATTTCGATGAAACCAAAAGCCCACCCGTGGCTGCGGTCAATTGGTTGGCTTGGCCCGGACCAGAGAACACAGGCCTTGAATCTTCGTGCGAAAGATCGATCAAATCGCCTGCTACTGCCGAAGCGGTCGGCCCAGCCCCTGCCCCTGCGCCAACCAGCGACAAACGACCGACTGGGTCTGCGTCGATCACAACTGCATTGAGGGGACCATTGACCCGCGCGATTGGGTGATCTTGCGCCAATAAAGTTGGGCGTACGGATTGAACGACGCTGTCGCCAACACGGGCAGCCTTGGCCAGTAGCTTTACGCGGCGGCCAAGAAATTTAGCGCTTTCCAAATCAATCGGCTCAATCGCTTGGATGCCCTCAAGGCGCAAGGCGAAAAAATTTGGTGCGCCGCCAAAGGCAATCGCAGACAGAATGGCCAGCTTATGCCCGGCATCCGCGCCAGAGACATCAAGTGTCGGGTCGGCTTCAGCATAGCCAAGGCGCTGTGCATCGGCCAAAACCTCGACAAAGCTGCGCCCTGTTAGGTCCATCTCGGTGAGGATGTAATTGCACGTGCCGTTCAAGACACCACTGACGGCGGTGATATGATTGGCAGCCAAGCCTTCACGCAGGGCTTTGATCACAGGAATGCCGCCAGCCACGGCAGCCTCATAGCGAATCTCTGCGCCATGCTTGGCTGCGAGTACGGCAAGGGCTGCCCCATGCTCTGCCAACAGCGCTTTATTGGCCGTGACTACATGCTTGCCAGCTTTAAGAGCGGCCTCAACAGCAGCCTTAGCGCTACCCTCAGAGCCGCCCATCAGTTCAACAAACACGTCAATGTCTGGACTGCTTGCCAGTGCGACAGGATCATCAAACCAAGCGATACCAGAAATGTCGACTTCACGCGCACGACCTTTGGTGCGGGCCGAAACCCCTGTCACTTTCACGGTCGACGCCAAGGGCCCCTGCCCGTATGCCAGCTTTAAAAGCCCGCCACCGACTGTGCCGAGGCCGGCAATCCCAATTCTCAAGACACCCATGTAAATCTCTCTATCAGGCATAAATGCCT
>Ga0247831_1002953_pt1 | contig 26120 bp, 19 predicted proteins | sample LaCruzMarch2015__9_FD_192406 | JGI IMG/M metagenome (GOLD analysis project Ga0247831, IMG submission 192406) | Freshwater microbial communities from meromictic Lake La Cruz, Castile-La Mancha, Spain - LaCruzMarch2015_1m | ecosystem: Environmental > Aquatic > Freshwater > Lake | place: Spain...
TTAAATATTTATATAAAAATATATTTTTTATTTCTAAAGAATATGTCATTTGATATATAATTTTATATTTTTATAAAATTATATTTTTATCCGAATTTTTATAATTTTATCCGAAATTATAATATTTTAACTTAATCAATGTTTTATTGTATGATCAATTATGTAACAGCCCCTATATATAAACTATATAACAAGATTAAATAGAAAATATATTAAAGATAATGGAGCATGTAGAATATATGTTCTTACCATAATTTTAGACCTGGTCTAGGCCCAGAGCTGCTAGTCAAAAATTATATTTATTTTTAATCATATTTTCATTGATAATTTAACAATGAAAATATGATTATTTGTTTAAATAATTTTAAATTTGACTAGCAGCACAGCTCCTAACCTGGCCCTGCTGATCAAATTTTAAGAAATGATTATAAAAATAATTTATAATCATTTCTTAAAATTTGATCAGCAGGGCCAGGCCTAATCTTAATATTTATAAAAATTTAATAAATAAAAATTTAATAAATAAAAATTTGATAAATTAGATATAATATATTTAAATAATTGTAATTTAAATAATTGTAATTTAAAAGTAATTCATAAAAATACTTTTTTAGGACTCTCTAATTTAACTAGGCTCAGTGCTGCTAGTCAAATTTTAATTTATTATCATAAATTATTATATTTTTATTGTTAAAATATCAATAAAAATATAAATAAAAATAAATAAAATATAATTTTTGACTAGCAGCACAGCTCCTAAATTTAACTCATATATATTTATCTAAAGTAAAAAATTATATTTTATTTATTTTTACTTATATTTTTCATTGTTAAAGTATCAATGAAAATATAATAATTTTAATAAAAGAAATGAACATGCATTTAAAGATTTTACACTAATATTGCATAATGTAAAATAAAATATTATTTTCATTGATTATAAATATTTTTTATCAATAAAAATAATATACATTAAAAAATTATTGATAAAAAATATTTTATAATTTAATTCTTTAATAAAAAGTTTCCAAAAATCCTAGATTTGACTATATTAAAAAATTAGCATATAAAAGATATTTTTTATTAAATTAAAATTGATATATTTTATATAAATTTTTTTAGTTTAAAAAAATATATATTATATATATTAATGGATAGTATTAATAAAATTAATGATGATGATGAAATTTTATTAAAAAAAAATGATCAACGATTCGTATTATTTCCAATTAAATATAATGATGTATATCAATTATATAAAAAAGCGGAAAGTTCATTTTGGACTGTTAGTGAAATAGATTTAGCAAAGGATATGAATGACTGGGTAAAATTAAATGATAATGAACGTAATTTTATAAAAAATATTATAGGATTTTTTGCTGCAAGTGATGGTATAATAATGGAAAATCTAGCATCACGATTTTTAAATGATGTTCAAATACCAGAAGCAAGAGCATTTTATTCATATCAAATATTTAATGAATCTATTCATAGTGAAACATATAGTTTATTGATAGATACATATATAAAAGATGTTGAAGAAAAAGATAGAATATTTAATTCTATTGAAAATATTGTATCTATTGGAAAAAAAGCAAATTGGGCTAATAAATGGATTGAAGATAAAGATATTAGTTTTTCCACTAGATTAATTGCATTTGCAATAGTAGAAGGAATATTTTTTTCAGGAAGTTTTTGTGCAATCTATTGGATTAAAAAAAGAGGTTTAATGCCTGGTTTAACATTTAGTAATGAATTAATTAGTAAAGATGAAGGTTTACATTGTGAATTTGCTATTTTATTATATAGTATGATTAAAAATAGAATTGATGAAGAAATTGTTCATCAAATTTTTAGAGAAGCTGTTGAAATAGAAAAAGAATTTATAGTAGAATCAATTCCATGTAATATGATTGGTATGAATTCAGAATTAATGAAACAATATATTGAATTTGTTTCAGATAGATTACTTGTGCAATTAGGATATAATAAATTATGGAATTCAGAAAATCCATTTGATTTTATGGAATTAATTTCACTTCGTCCTAAATCAAATTTTTTTGAAGTTAGAGTTGGCGAATATGCTAAATCAACTATTTCTGAATTTTCTAATAATTTTGAAATATCAAATGATTTTTAAATATCTTCCAATAAATATCTTGATTCAATATCAGAATCAATAATTTGTTCAATCATTTTATCTGATATATTATCAAAACTTGCATAAATATTTAAATTATTTAAATTTTTACGTATTATTCTTCTATGTTTATTAAACTTTTGTAATACATTTTCATTTTTGTTTAATCTTTTTTTTAATTCAATTAATTTAATAATTGAATATAATAATTTTCTAGATTTACTTAGAGATAATTGTGGAATTACTATGTCTTTATCAATAGATTTTATATAAAAATCTAATAATGGTAATATAGAATCTTCATTTAATCTTTTAATATTTCTTAATATTTTATATATAGGATCTCTAGGATCTTTAGGATCTTTAATATGTCTTCTTTTTTGTTTTTTTTCAATAATTAAAAATGGAGTATATATATCATTTTCTCTTTTATTAAAACAATTTTCATAAAATTTTGTGAATGATGATGATAGTACTTCTATATCAAGCATTATATTTTGATTTATTGTTAAAGGTTTTTTGATATAAGTATTCCATAAAGTATATAAATACATTTCAGCAATAGAAGATGTCCCTGCAATAAATGGTGTCCAGTATATAATTAAATAATAAAATATAATAATAATTTTTTTTTTAAATATTATATCAATTGAAGATTTTAATTGATTTAAAAAATATGATAAAATAATTAATATATTATTTATATTATCGTAAAATATTAAATAATTTCCTATATTATTTGAAAAACCAGCAGATGCATCATGATTATATTTTAAGAAATTTGAATCATTTTCTTTAATTTTAAAACCATATACAAATCTGTTTATTTTATTATTATATGTAAAATATTGAATTTTCATATAAGTTGTATTTTTCAATTTCATATAAATTTTTATTAGATCAGATGTTTTAAATATTTCTAAAGGTATATCTAATTCTATAATATGTTGTTTAAGTTTTAATAAATTTATATCATAATCAATCGGAATAAATTGATCATTTGATATAGAATTATAATTTCTCTCTGTACTAAATAATGTTAGATCTTTAAAATAACTTTTAATATTTAATTCTCTATTACGTTTATCACTATCAATTTCATTTAATATAATATTTAATCTATTATAATTAACAAATCTTTCCATATTAAAATTATGAAAAAATGTTCTTTGTATATGAAATTTAAAATTATCTATTTTATATAATTTTCCAAAACAAGATATTCTTGTTTTATTTTGAATATCTTGAATTAATTGTCTTGAAATAGGTATTATATAAAAAAATATATATAATAAATTATTTATTTCATTTGAATTATTTTTATAATAATTAGTAATATATTTTAATATATATAAATCACTTTTTCTATATTCACATTCTAACATATTTATTACTTTATATAAACTTTGTTTTTTCTTACTAACTTCAACCAATAATTTTTTTAAAATCATATATTTATGTTTATTTTCTTTTTGATTTTCATTAAATGTTTTTTGCATTTTTTCTTTTTCCAATATTTTTAATAACCTATTTTCTATTTTTATATTATTATAATTTAATAATTTAATACATAAATCAACTGTTCCTCCAAAAAAATAATTATATATTTTTTGTTCATCTATTTTATTATTTCTAACATGATTTTTAACAATTTGTCTAGTATATTTATAATTATAAATATTTTTTTTAAATAATTTAAAATCATTTAGTAAATTCTCATTATTTAATTTAGCATTTAATACATTATTACATTTTTTTTTTATATCCATATTATTTTATATAGATATTTTATTAAAGAATTAAATTATAAAATATTTTATAATTTAATAAACACTATATTTTTATTTTTAAACATTGATATATTGGATAATGTTGAATAATTCATAATACAATATATCATTGAATAAATTGAATAAGTTAAAATATTATTTTATAAAATTAAAAATTTGTTTTTTATTTTTTTAGTAATTTTATTTATAAAATAAATAAAAAAATAATTAATCAATAAATATTTTTTAAATTTTTTAATAATATTTTTTAAAAAATATTAATTATTAGTAGTTTAACATTATCTTAACAATAATAATATAATATATTAAAAATATATATAAATTTAATATTAAAAATATATAAATCTAATATTAATTTATTATAAAAATAAAAAACAAATTTTTATTTTTAGTTGTTTTTAATAAAATTACAAAAAATATTTACCAATAAAACATTTATAACTGAATTATATAACAGCTCCAATATATTAAAAATATATAAATCTAATATTAATTTATTATAAAAATAAAAAAACAAATTTTTATTTTTAGTTGTTTTTAATAAAATTACAAAAAATATTTACCAATAAAACATTGATAACTGAATTATGCAACATCTCCATTATAATTTTTTTTAATATTAATATTTTATTAATAAATATATTATTTATTGTTGTAAGAATAACTTTCCAAAAATCCTAGATTTGGGTGTATAAAAATATTTTTATTAAGACTCTAGTTTAGAACCCAATGCCAGTAACTTAAGTATTTTATAAAAAGTATATAATTATTAAAATGAAAAATAAATTATAAATAATTTAAAATATAATAAACCAAAACTATATATATTTTATAATAGTTTATAAAATATATAAAAAATAAAAAGTATAATACTCAATAAAAATATTTTTTATAAAATAATTTATAACAATAATATTGCATAAAATCTTAAGTTACTGGCATTGGTTTAGCACCAGGTATTATTCAGAGTTTATAAAAAATAAAATTATTTTTAGTTTATTTAACAAATAATTTATTGATTAAATAAATATTATTTTTATAAAAAAAGTTAAGACCCTGAATAATACCTGATCCTAGTTCTGAATAGCAAATTTATATTTTTAAAAATATCAAGAAAATAATAATTTATAAATATCTTAAATTTTTACCAATATAACCATGCCTAAATTTTAAATAATTATTATATACCATATAATTGTTCACATGTATAATTATTACTACATCCAGTACATGTACCTTCAATTGGATCATAACATCTATTTTCTTTTTTACATTCCCTACATAGATCATATTTTATTTTTTTAGAATGATATTCATCACATATTTCTTTTTTATATAAATTATTTTTCATTACACTTATATATTTTTGTTCATCTTCAATTGGATCTTTTATAACCCTTATTTTAATGAGTTTATTATTATTTTTAAATAATACATATATAAAAATTATAAAAAATAATATACATAAAAAAGATATTAATATAACAATTGACTTCATATATATTAAATATATAATAATTTATATTATTTAATAAAATATTTTTTAGTTTTCTTTATTTTATTTTCTGATAAATCAACTATATATGAACCATTTTCTAATTTTTTAATAAAACTAATTTTATTAATTTGTTGATAAACTTTTGATATATTTAAATATTTTTTTATATTAAAATCAGGATCATCTAAGATATCTTCAATTTTTTTAAATTCCAATTCATCTAATATAATACCTTTTCTTTCTAGAAAATTATTTATTAGAAATAGTTTTTTTTCTCTATCTAATGTTTGTATATCTAATTTAAACTCATCCTTATCAATATTATTATTAAATATATCATCCTCTAATATATCAATATTTTGTATATCCTCTTTCTTATTTTTTTCATTAAATTTACTTTTTATTACATTATGTTTATATTTTTTAAATTCAGTTGGATTCTCGTATATATTTTTTTTTTCTATAATTTTATCTTCATATACAAAATTATTTAATTTAAATTCATCATTTCTGATATTATCTAATTTATCTGTCATGTTATTTATAAAATTATCCATAACTTTTCTATAATATATTTTAAATAGATCTTTATTTAATCATTTTTATTTTATTTTATATAAATTATAATCCTTCATATATTCCTTTATCAACTTCTATTCTACATATAGGACATTTATTACTTTCTTTACATAACCAATTTTTAATACAATTTGTGTGAAAAATATGATTACACTTAATTTTTTTTAATAAATCATCTTTAATAAATTCTTCTGCACATATCAAACATTCTGTTAATTCATTATCAATATTTCCATATTCAATTGATTCTAAATTATTAAATTGTTCTTCGTTTAATATAACTTTAACATTTTCTAAATTTGTTGGTATATTATATTGAGTATCTAATGTTATATTTGTAATATTAAATAATGATTGAATATTATTTTCGAATGGTATTAATTCAGGTAAATCATCTGATTCGAATGAAGTATTTGAATTTAATAAATAATTATCAAAAATATTTATTAAATTATTTATTCTATCAATATTATAAGTTCTATTTGCATTATTTGCATTATTTGCATTATTTGCATTATTTGCATTATTTGTATTATTTGCATTATTTGCATTATTTGTATTATTTGCATTATTTGCATTATTTGTATTATTTGCATTATTTGCATTATTTGTATTATTTGCATTATTTGTATTATTTGCATTATTTGCATTATTTGCATTATTTGCATATATAGAATAATATATATCATTTATGCTGCCTGTAATACCATGTCTTTCTTGTAAATTCGTATATTCATATATAATATTTAAATAATTTATATTATTTTGATTTGGTTGTTCTTGATCTTGTTCTTGATCTTGTTCTTGATCTTGTTCTTGTTCTTGATCTTGTTCTTGTTCTTGATCTTGTTCTTGATCTTGTTCTTGTTCTTGATCTTGTTCTTGTTCTTGATCTTGTTCTTGATCTTGTTCTTGTTCTTGATCTTGTTCTTGATCTTGTTCTTGATCTTGATCTTGTTCTTGTTCTTGATCTTGATCTTGATCTTGTTCTTGTTCTTGATCTTGATCTTGTTCTTGTTCTTGATATTGTTCTTGTTCTTGATCTTGTTCTTGATCTTGTTCTTGTTCTTGATCTTGTTCTTGATATTGTCCTTGTCTTTGATGTCGATTATTTCGATGATTTATGTTATATTGTATTGGAATATTTAATATATTTTGTAATATATTTGCAAAAGGAGATATATTTAAATTTGATGATGTGTAATTATTTAAATTATTTATATAAATATCTGTTTCATTTATTTGGAACCATTTATTATAATTATTAATTACTAAATTTTCTTTTATTACATTACCATTTAAATCTCTTTTTCGATCATGTATAATAATTTTTTCAACATCATTTTCATATATATTATTTTTATTAAAATATTCTTCAAATGTTTCATTAAAATCAATATCTTTACCAATAATATAAGATATATTATTTATAATTATTTCTGAATATTCTATATTATAAATCATTAATGAACATTTATTTAAAATTTTTTCATGTATAACACCAATTTTTTCTTTATGATCAAATTCAATATTTTTTATTAATTCATTATATATTAATTTAAATTTCATTTCTATATTATATTATAAAGAAAGTAATTTTAAGTAATTTATTATAAATTATAAATAGACTAGTTATAGCAGTTATGTTTCTAGTCAAATTATTTTATTAATATAAAAACAATAAAATATATATTTATAACTATGATTTATTAAATAAACCATAGTTCTAATTATAAATTATTTATTATATTCCAACAAAAAACACATTTTTTATTATAAGGAGAATTTATATTATTATCATTAATTTGAAAATAATATGGATTAATACCATTATTATCATTAATATTATTATTATTTGAACATCCAAAATTATTTGTATTATAACAATTTATTTTATCTTCATTCATTAAACAATCTTCACAATTTCCACCAATTATACTTTTTTTAAAACATTTATTTTTTTGACTATTACATTTTAAACATTTTTCTAATATTTTTTTTTTTTCATCTAATTTAATACAATTTTGTTCATCACAATTTTCATAACAATTTTCAGTTTCTAATTTAATATCTTTACTTAATCCTATTTTGAATATTTCTTTTTCATCATTATTAATAATAATATCTTTATATTGATTGATTGAAATATTTTCAAATTTTTCTATATTGTAATTTATTATAATTAAAATTAAAAATATTATTAAAAATATTATTATATACATACCTATAATTTATATATTAAATAATATTTTAAATTATTTAATATATAAAATATTTCTTAATAAAAATTGAAGGTTATATTGTACTAATCTTTAAATAATTAAAGAATATTATATTTAAAAATTGTAATCAATAAAAGTTGAAATTTTTAAAAAATCTAAAATGACTGAATTTCAAGATTTTATTTTTGGAATGGTTCCTGATTACTCCTCAAAATCAAAAGTGAATGAAAAGATATCTAACAATGATGACTTCGAAGATTGTTTTGATTCTTTCAATCCTGATAGAAAAAAGACTTCTCATGGAAAGAATAAATCAAGATACTTTTCACGTAGAAACGATCTAAAGAAAAATTTCGGATCAAGAGGAAATTGGGAAGATATTGTTGAAAGTAAGGCAGGTGAGAGAAAAGCTCGTCTTAAAGAAAGACGGAAGTCATTCAAACCTGATTTGAATAATTATCAAAAATCTCGAAAAGATAATAGATCTCTTCTACAGAATCCTAAGCCTACGATTTATGAGATCTTCCAAAAGATTTATTTTTCTGGTAGATTGGATGAGAAGATTTTAGCCAGAAAAGCTAAATTTTCCAAAGAGATTGAGAAAGACAAGGAAAAATTATGTCCAAAAGACAGCAATGATCCTGAAGTTCTGGCTATCGAGTCTTTTTTTGAGGAATTTCAAAAGAATTTCTTGAAAAAGAACAAGAGAAAATCATCTAAAGAGAGTAAGTTTAAACCGAATCCTAAGGATGTTTTTTTTCAAGAGTCTGAAGCTGAAATTTTGTTGTGCGAAAATATTGAACAAGAATATTTCGACAAGTTAGAAAGAAAAATTAATGCTCGAGCAGATGAATTTCGTGAAGAAATGAAGTGTAATGGAGAATCCATTTGCGAATGTGGGTGTAATCTTCCAAGAGAACTTGCCGAGAGAGAGTTCGGTATTTGCACACTCTAAGAGATTAACTAGATCTTTATAAAAATTTAACAATTTTCTAAATAATTATCTAATAAAATTTTAAAATTTTTAATTAAATATTTGATATTTATATGTAAATTATATAATATATTTTTTTTTTCAATATTATAATCTCTAATTATTTTTAAACTATCATTAAAGTTAAACCATCTAATATCACCTATTTCCATTTTTTGATTAATATTATTATTATCAATTTTTAATTCTATATTTTTGTTTTTTATTTGAGAAATATAATATATATGTTTATATTTTAAATTATTAGATGCTATAAATAGTTCTTCAACAGGAGTAATATTAATAATATTTATATCATTGCTATTAATAGTAGTTTCTTCTTCAAATTCTCTTTTAGCACAATCTATATTTTTTTCTTTTGAATTTCTTCTTCCTTTTGGAAATCCCCATTCAGGTTCAGAAAAATTATAAATAGAATCATTTATTAAAATATCTAAATTTATAAATAAATTTATATCATTCTTTTTAATATTATATCCAGATTTTAATAAATTAAATTTTTCAATTGATTCTTTATATTCATTATTATTATTATTATTATTACCCCATAAATCTTTCCATAAAGTATTAAAGTCATTATTTTTAATATTTTCTTTTTCAGTATTTGTTATAAAATTTATACTTTTTTCAATATAATCTAAATTATTAATATCATATTTACCTCTAATAAATTCAACATAATTTAAACTATTTCTACGTCTAATTAATAAATATTCAATTAAATTATCATAATAATCTAAATTAATTAAATCTATTTTTTTTTTTATTTTTTTTAATTTATTTATTTCATCAATACTAAATAAATAATTATTTTGTATTTTTTTAGAATATCCAATAATAGTATTTATATCAATAAAATCAATATTAAATTTTATACAAATAATACCAATACTTATTATTGGACATAAACATTTTTTTGACATATGTCCTGTTTTTCCACAATTTAAACAAAATTTATCTAAAGTAGTATTATCAAAGTTATCTAATAAAGGATTTTTATTATCCATTTCTATTAATAATAATTAATTAATATTACTTTAAGTAAAAATTATTAATTAGTTTAATTATTTTTTTCTATATAAAATATAGTAATGAGTAAAAATGATTCATTTATGTTTTACCCAGATATAACTGATATAGATTTTAATGAAAAAATATATTTAAAAAAAGAATTTAGAGACACTGAAATAAAAGTAAAAAAAAATTGGAATAAAGAACATATTGTTAAGAAAGACTTTACATTAGATCCTCATCAAATTTTTTTAAAAAATTATATTTCTCCAGATACACCTTATAATGGTATTTTAATATTTCATGGAACAGGTGTTGGAAAAACATGTTCTGCAATATCTATTGCGGAAGGTTTTAAGAAAACACTTAAAAATATTAATAAGAAAATATTAATATTATCAAGTTTAAGAGATAATTTTTTAAAAGAATTATATGATCATAATAAAGAATATTTAAAATCAAATCCTGAAGATATTGTACAATGTACTGGTAAAGCATATGAATTAGGAGATGAAAGTATATATTTATCGAAACAGCAAAAAGAAAATGAAATATTAAAATTAAAAAAATCATATTATCAGTTTTTTCCATATGGTAAATTTGCAAATTATGTAATAAAAGAAACTGGTGGATGGGAAGGTCATGAAAAAAATATGACAGATAAAATAAAAAGATTTATTTCAAGTGAATTTGATAATAGAGTTATTATTATAGATGAAATACAAAATATTAAAACAGATATAAGAAAAGGTACACCTCGTGCTATACAACCTATTTTAGAATCAATTATAAAATATGGTAGAAATATTAAGTTAATATTAATGAGTGCAACACCTATGTTTGATAGACCAGATGAAATAATATATTATATTAATCTTCTTCTTTTAAATGATGGTAGAGAAAAAATTCAAAAAAATGAAATATTTAATTATAAAGATGGTAGTTTGTTACCAGATGCAGATAAAAAATTACGTAATATATTTAAAGGTTATATATCTTATATAAGAGCAGAAAAACCATTTATTTTTCCATTTAGAATAAATCCAAAACAATCTGTTATACCAAATATTGAATATTATATGAGTGGTCAAAAAATTGATATAGATAAAAAAATAAAATTTACTAGATTAATTTTATGTAATATGAAAGGAACTCAATTAAAAACATATTTGTTTGCTTTAAATAAAAAAATAAAAGAAGGAAAATTAAAAATAAACACTGATAATAAAAATTTATCTTATGATGAAAATGATATAGAAAATAAAGAAAATAAAAAAAGTATGAGTGTATTGCAAGATTTAACAATAATATCTAATATAACATACCCAGTATTAAATACTAATACAAATGAATTAGATGAAATTGGATCATTTGATAGACTCTCAATAGATATTGATTATGATAATGGAGGAGGTGGATATTGTAGATCAATTAAGGAGTTATCTGGTACAAAAAAAATGATACAATATAAGTATCAATCTCATGCAATATTTAATAAAGACACTGTAGATGAAGTTCCCTTTGCAGATGAAAAATATTTAGAAAACTATTCAATAAAATTTTCAAATATATTAAAAACAATTAAAGAATCAAAAGGTTTAATATTTATTTATTCTCAATATATTTATCAGGGAACTTTAGCATTAGCTCTTATACTTGAACAAAATGGTTTTATGAGAGAATGTATACAAGGTGAAGAAAATCAATTATTAGATTATCCAAGAAATACATTAAAAAAAGGGGGAAAAAGAGATCCAATATGTTATTTATGTGGGAAAGAACAAAAACATGAAAATCATAATGAAAAATCAAAAAACTATCATATATATAAATTTGCTAAATATATATTATATTTTGGAAGTGATGCTATGGATATTGTAAAAATACAAAAAGAAGAAGCTCTAAAAAAATTTTCAAGCGAAAAAAATAAATATGGAGAAGAAATAAAAGTATTTATTGGTACTAGAACAGTTAGTGAAGGATTAGATTTTAAAAGGATTAGACAAGTACATATAATTGAACCATGGTATAATTTATCACGTCATGAACAAATTATAGGAAGAGCAATCAGAAATTTGTCACATAAAGATTTATTACCTGAAGAACAAAATGTAGAAATATATCAATATGCATCTGTAATAGATGATAAAAAAAATAAATTACATAATAGAGAATCCGTTGATTTAAAAAATTATAGAATAGCTGAAAATAAAGATATTATTATAAAAAATATAGGTAGAATAATGAAAGAATCTGCAGTAGATTGTGTATTTTTTAGTGAATCAAATAATATAGATACTAATAAAAAAGTAAAACAAATTACATCAAGTGGTGAAATATTAGATTTAGCTATTGCTGATAAACCATATAGTACTATATGTGATTATAAAGAAAATTGTAAATATAAATGTAATTGGATACCTAATCCAAATATAAAATATCCTATAAATACGGATACATATAATATTCGGTTTGCATATACAGATATTGAAAAAATTAAAAAACAAATTAAAAATATGTTTAAAGAAAATATTGTATTTAGTTTAGATGTAATTGAAAAAAAAATATTAGATAATAATCTAAATATTGATAAAATATTTATTTATGCTGCTTTAGAAGAATTAGTTGAAAATAAAAATGAAATAATATATGATAAATTTAGTAGAAAAGGTTATATAATATATAGAGGAGATTATTATATATTTCAACCATTTGATTTAGATAGAGATGAAATACCTCTAATATATAGATTATATCCTTCTAGTATAAAGAATGAATCAGTTAATCTAGAAAAAATTGAATTAAATTATTCAGAAAACACAGATAATGAAATTAATAATTCTATTGATGTAAATAAATTAATAGATAATTTATTTAAAAATTTTTCAAATATATATAATTCCCATATTAAAATTGCTAACATGGAAAAAAAAGATAAATTGAACAAATATATTTTTGCTATTATTGGATTATTATTAGATAAACTTAATAAAGAAGAATTAATTATTATTATAACTTATTTATTAAAAAAATATTTAATAAAAGATATAGATACTAATATTACTAACTTTATAAATTATTTAGAAATGAAAGATCAATTAATAAATTATTATTCTGAAATATTATTTGATAAAACTAAAATTAAAAATAAATTATTTGTTGGATTTATTATTAATAATGAATATTATATATTAGATCATATAAATAAAAATAAAAATATTAAAGATTTAAATTATAAAAATATAAATTTTGTAAATTGTTCTAAAGAATTATTAATTAAAATAAAATCATATAAAAATATTATTAAAAAAAATATAAAAAATAAAGAATATAATATTATTTATGGCATTATTGAATTAGATAAGAAAAAAAGTAATAAAAAATTTAAAATAGTTGATAGATCATTAGAAAATAATTTTATTAATAAAAATAAACAAAAATCAAAAAGATCTATAATTACAGGTAGAACATGTTCTACATTTCAAATAAATAAATTAATAAATATGCGTAAAATAGTTGGTTTATATGACTTAACAACTAAAAAAGGTATCGATTTTATATGTAAAGATTTGGAAATATATTTTAGATATAAATATTTATTAAATGATGATAATAAAATTTGGTTTGAAGAAGTAATATAATATTATTTCAAATAGTTTACACATTTTATACAAACTATAGTAATTTAAGGATTTAACTTCAACACCAGTAACTTAAGGATTTGTACAATAGTATTGTTATAAATTATTTTATAAAAAATATTTTTATTAAGTATTATAATTTTTATTTTTATATATTTTATAAATTATTATAAAATATATTTAGTTTTGGTTTATTATATTTTAAATTATTTATAATTTATTTTTCATTTAAATATTTTAATAATTATATACTTTTTATAAAATACTTAAATCCTTAAGTTACTAGCGTTGGATTTAACTTAGGAAATTTGAATCTAATAAAATTTTGATAAAATAAATTATTAGATTTTTATTGTAAAATATCAATAAAAATCTAAGTAAAATAAATAAATTATTAATGTATACTTAAAGAATTTTTATATAAGGAAATAATTCTTTATTTCAAAGTAATTATAAAAATTAAAAATTCTGCTCAACATCGTTCTTCAAAAAAAAATTATAAGAAATCAATGTGGAGGAGCTTTTAACGATGATAGTGATTAATTAATATAATTTTACACCTTTGCACAATTAAAACGCCGAATTAACAGAGAAAAATAATACAAATTAGTAAAAATTTGATTATAACCCATCGTGTAATGGGTAAAAAAGAATTATTTTGCATATAGCTTAACCGATTATCATCGTAATAATTCAGACCTCTAATGAACAAATCAATATAGACTTCTTACTATTCATTGTTAATATAATTTATTATTTTAAGTATTTTATTTATTAAAATCGGCATTTTAATTGTGCAAAGGTGTAAAAAATATATGCATATGTTTATAATTTAATATTATATTTATTGTTTATACATTTTTTTAATAAAGTATCTGCTATTAAATCATTTTTAATTAAAAATAATATTTTAATATTTTTAGTCAAATTTTTTTATCAGGTTACTATATAGAATGTTAAAACCATGTATTACATGTCACAATAAACCTATAAAAAATGGTATATATAAAGCAGAAATCCAACATTTTGCAGAAAAACAATTACCTAAAGATAATAAATGTTATCATAGGAAAGAATCTGTTAAAATAGTTTTATCTGGATTAAAACCTGATAAAACTATATTTTATTTTGCAGCTGAAGAAAGAGATTTTACAAAAAGTATTCAACCTCGACTTAAAGCATATGGAAAATTATTAAATAGTGGTGTTTGTAATACTAATTCTAATGGTAATTGTTCAATATATTTAGATTGTCCTCAATTATATATAAATGATGATGGTGTGGTCTATAGTAGACATTTTCATTTTATTTACTGGGACAATACAAAATCAAAATGGAATACAAATCTATTTACACAACAAATTTTATGTGAAGTTAATAATAATTTTGTATTGAACCATATGAAAAAATCAATAATTGTAGATGCACGTCTAAAAAAATATTATAAAAAATCTCATATTAAAAATGCAATTTCGTTACCTTATAATAAAAGATGGGTTGATGATACTATTTTTGAAGAATTTAAAAATAGTATAAAAAATTATGATAATAATAAATTAGTTCCAATTATAATATATTGTTCGAAAAATCATGTATATGGAAATAAATTATATACTAAATTAAATAAACTTGGATTTTATAATACAGTTCATGCAAAAGGAAATTTAATAAATATTCCACATGTATAAGTATTAAGAAATGTTTCTAGTTAAATTTTAAGTTACTTGTTCTAGACCTATCACTTCTGGTCAATTTTTAATAAATGATTATAAATATTATTTTATTGATATTACAAACAATAAAATAATATGTTAAATAAAAAAGTTATAAAATTTGCCATTCAGGGTCAGGACTAAATTGTTCTTATCAATTTTTATTAGTAATAAAAATTGATTTTATTAATAATATAATTTTTATTTACATTATTAATAATAAAAATAAAATGGCTTACATTAACAATATTTATTACGCTAACAATGATATTATTAATAATTATGTTTCAAATCATATAAATAATCATATAAGTTTCAATAATAACAGAATGAATCATCTAATAACTAATATAGATCATATTGGAATTATTCTAAATAATCAGTTAGATCCCAATCAAATTAATATTATTAGAGGATATATTAATGATTATCATGTAGATCAAAATTATGATCATTTATTTACACAAATAAATGATATAATTAATCGAGCTAATCAAGATAATCAAGATAATCAAGATAATCAAGATAATCAAGATAATCAAGATAATCAAGATAATCAAGATAATCAAGATAATGATGATGATAATTCTTCTTTACCTCCTTTAGTAAATGGTTATGATAATGATGATAATGATGATAATGATGATAATTATGATGATTATGATGATTTATTTGCAATTCCTTTATGTGTAGAAATTACTAAAGATACACTATCTGAAAAAATAAAAGATAATTGTGCAATTTGTTTAAAAAAAATGAATTTTGTAAATTTAACAATAACAAGATGCGGTCATCTATTTCATTCATCTTGTATGATAAAAACGATGGAAAGATATAATAAATGTTCTATATGTAGAACTGATTTAAAATAATTTAAATTTTTAAAAATTTAATCTCATAAAATATATATGTTAAGTTTATTTTTATTATTAAACATTAATATTATTTATGGAAATATTTATAATAGAGATGACATAATAAATGGAGTTTGGTTAAGTGGTGCAACATATTGTTCTAAAGACAAATATAAAACAATGAAATTAAATGGACCAGTTAATGATTTTATTTATAAAGAGACTATATATGATGTTAAAACAGATTTAAATGGTTATTTAGGTATTTTACCATCTACAAAATCTATTTATATTGCATTAAGAGGTTCTTCTTCATTATTAAATTGGATAGATGATTTTGAAATTAAAAAAGTAGAATATATGACTTATCCAGAATGTAATTGTTATGTTCATAAAGGATTCTATAATTCTGCATTGAATGTTAAAAATTTAACAATTAATTATTTAAAATTTTATAAAAAAATATATCCATCTTATTCTATAAGTATAACAGGACATTCATATGGTGCAAGTGTTTCTCAATTATTATCAATGGAATTACAAAAAGAAGGATTTAATATTTCATTATATAATTATGGACAACCAAGAGTAGGAGATATAAAATATGCATATTTTGTAAATACAATTATAAATGATTATTGGAGAGTTACACATTATAAAGACATTGTTCCACATATTCCACCATATAAGGGATTTGATTTTTATCATTCATGTACAGAAATTTTCGAAGATATTAATGGTAAACTAAATATTTGTAGTGAAATAGATTGTGAGGATATGAAATGTTCAAATCAATTTAAAATATATGAAACAACATTTGATGATCATTATACATATTTAAATCATACAATATCATGTGAAGATAGTATTATATAAACACATTTTTACTGTTAAAAATAAAAAAATATAATTTTTGATTATAAATCAATTATTGTAGACCCAGTGCTGCTAGTCAAAAATTATATTTTATTTATTTTTACTCATATTTTAACAATAAAAATATAATAATTTATTAAAATAATTTTAAATTTTACTAGCAGTACAGTTCCTACTTATTAGTGTTTCGTCTAAAGATTTAAATAATTCCATATTGGAATTATAATTGATAAAATTTTTAATATAATTTATTATTTTTTTTTTATGATTTTTATATAAAAAATGTGGATTTTGTTCTTCTATCGGTGTAGGTATTGTAACAATATGTATATTTTCATTATTTCTATAATTTATTATTTTTTGTAGAGAATTAATTTTATCTAATTGTGTTGAATAAAATCTTTTTAATTCATCTATATTTGAATATCTTTTAGTTTTATCTATTTTATTTATTTTATTTAAAATATTAAAAAAAAAATATTGATTAAATGATATAATTATTAATACTTTACAATTAATTGTATTTGATGATAAAAGATTAATGTATTTAAATATTTCATTATAATTTATTTCTTTTTTTATAGGTGTACTTTTTACAATAAAAGTACCTCTTCTTTGAGTTAAAGTATCTTTTTTTTCAGAAGTATCTTCTTTTTTTGAAGGAGTACCTTTTTTAGAAATATCTTTTTTCATAGTTAAAGTATTTTCTCTCATAAATTTTTCAGAAGTATCTTTTTTTTCAGAAGTATTTTCTCTCATAAAAGTATCTTCTTTTTTTAAAGGATTACCTTTTTTCATAGTTAAAGTATTTTCTCTCATAAAAGTATCTTCTTTTTTTGAAGGAGTACCTTTTTTAGAAATACCTTTTTTCCTAGTTAAAGTATTTCTTGAAGATTCATTTGTTGGTTCTATCATAATTAATTTGATTAAATTATTATTAATAAGTTTTATTATATTTATTGCTAATATTGATCCAAAAGAGTGTGTTAAGAAAATAATTTGTCGTCTAGAATTTTTATGATATTCTTCTTCAATTAATTCTTTTATGATTTCAGTCTTTTCATAAAAATCTATAAGAATATTATTATTTATACATAAAATATCAGATATTTCTCTAAAATATTTAATATATGATAATTTATTTCCAAATCCATTTTCTAAATTATTATTTATATCGTATGTTGAACAATCACAATTTCCTATTCCTGTAAATATACTAGTATTTTATAAATTAGTATTTTCTAAATTAATATTTTTTAAATTATTATTTTTAAAATATTTGATTATTCTAAAACCTTCACTCATTATATTTATAAATATAATAAATATGGTAATTTTATAAATTCTCAAGTTTATCTATCTCTCTTCATTTCCTTAAGTTTATGTGCAGCTCGTCTAGCTTCAATTTTTGCTCTCTCAACATCTTCGTATGCTTTTTGTAAAGCAATTTTACGTTCTTCAGCTTCTCGAGCCTTTTGAGCTTCTTTAGCTTCTTCTGCAAACTTAATTTTAATTTGATCTTCAATTAGTTTTTGTTCTTGAAGTAATTGTTCAAGTGTTTTTTCTGTAGATACAGATGAACTAACTATTTCAGATTCTTCTGAAACCAATCTAATAAGAGCATTCGGATTAGAAATCATTGTAGGATAACCTCCATTTGAGCCATTACGAATAATTACAAAAAAAGATTCTTCAGAGTTTTTTTCTATATTAAGAAATTTGTTTAAACCTCTTACAATAGTACATTTATTACCAAGAAATTCTACTCTAAATTCTCCTCTTTTAACATATTGTTTCTGTTTTTTTCCTTCAGGATATGTTAATTTCTCTATTTTACAAGAATAATCTGGTAAATATTTTTCATCTTTCTTTAATAAAGGAATCTTAAAAACAGGATTATTATCCACTGCTGTAGAAATACAATATCCTACTCCTTTTGAATTACCTTCTTCATAAACAACCATTATTTGAATAGCTGTTCCTTCAGGAGCAGTAATTATTTTATTAGCAGGATTATGCATAACATTAAGAGATATAACATCATATTTTTTATATTCAAATAATTTATCGTATATAATATGAGGAATAGAGCTTACTAAAGGATTAAGATCACTATGTAATACCTTATTTTCAAGTTCACCTTTTAATATATCAAAACGTACTATAGTACTTTCAATAGATTCATTTGTGAAAAACTTATTTAATTCTTCAAAATATTTATTGATAATTCTATTAAGTTCGCCTTCATCTTTAGAAGAAAAAAATCCTAATCTTTCAAGAATAAAATCATTTATTTTATTTTCATTAGAAAATCTCATATTAATAATGGCAACAACTAAGGATAAATACCACATATCATTTTCAGGTGATAAAATACATACTTTTTTTAAAATAAAATCTAAGAAAGGTCTATGAGATAGAACTTTCTTATTCATAAATCTTAAAAAAAATTGTTCATGATCTTCTAGATCTGTAATTTTTCCTAAAATACGACATGCAGTATGTAACAATGCAAAAAAAAGTTGAAATAATCCTTTTTCAGGAGTTTCAGGTGTATTAAACATCTGAAATCTAAAATATATTTCTTTAATCATAAAATTAATATCTTTATTGCAATATAATTCCATAAAACTACGAGGTATAAGTAATGTAACATTTGATTTACAATATCTATCATAGTATTCTACAAACTTTGATCCTTCAATTGCTTTTGGTAAACAAATAAGAGATTTTCCACTTGAAGATATTTCTATATTAGAAACAATAAATTGCCATTGTTTTGAATATTGGTTAATACCTAATTCATTACAAACTTGTGTTGTAGATACTAGTGTTCCATTATTTTTTTCTCCAATTGGACCTCCAATAATTCCGTTAATACCAATTTTGCTTGTTTTTCCTTGAGCATACATTTTTGTTAATTTATAATTTATTAATAAAAATAAAATTAAGTATTTTATAAAATCATTTTTTTATTTTTTACCTCCTCCAAAAAATGTTCCATTTGTACCATTTGATAAATCAAATAAACTAAAGTATTCCCCACAATTACGAGGTAATGTTGCTAAAGTTGGCCAATAATAAGGTTGTAATGGTTCTTTATCATGAGACCATCTTACACCTGGTTCATATGCATCACACAATTTATCAGTAGATGGTATACTTTTATCATAATAATAAATTCCATCGTCATCCCATTTTTTAGGAGGAGGTTTTGAAGGATATTGTCCTTTCCACTTTGGTTCTTCATCAAGAGTTGGCCATTTATTATACATCTTACTTTTTTCAAAATATGGATCATTATCATATTTAATATTAACATATTCTAGAGACATATCAGTTACCCCTGAAAATCCATTTTCATTTACTTCTAATTTATTAAACGGATATTTATCTTTTTGATAATCAACTATTAATGTAGAATTTTGAACTTCTATTTGATTTAAATATAGATATTTTATTTTAGATGGTATATTAGGCTCTATTGTTGAATTACCAGTATCCATATTAGCACTAATTATTACTTGTGTTGGTAAAGGAATAATTTGATCTTTAAATGGATATCCAATATTAAAATCAGTAAATATATATTTTTTTTCTTTAATACCATAACTATCAACATTTTCTTTTTCAACAAATTTTATTATATCAACTCTTAATTTTATTTCAAAATAATTTTTTTTATCCCATAAAAAAAGTTCGTATTTAATTTCTTCATTTCCATCTTTATCTATCCAAACTTCAACATCACCATAATTTGTTTTATTAAAATCATAATAATCTGTATTATTTAATAATGATGTAACATATTTAGTTATCATATCTAAATTCATTCTTAATTTATCATCTGTAGTAGATTGTGTATAAAAATTATAATTACTCTTATCTTTTAAATTTATTTTCTCATTATTAATTATATTTAAATATTCATATAATCTATTAAAATTATATTGAGTAATATTTTCATATCTATAATTAGGATCAATACTATTATTTAATTCATATTTTTTAACAAATTTTGGTTTATTTTCTTCATTATTATTAAAATCCCATGGTAAGAAAGATTCATTAATATTTTTATAATAATTAAAGTATACATAAAAAAGTATTAAAAGTATAATAATTATAAAAATATATATTATATATTTATTCATCTATAAATATATAACATTATATTTTAAAAATTATTTAAAAAATTTATTTTTAATGTAATTATTAAAAATATCACATTTGATTTTATAAATATCATTATCATCTATATTATATAATTCTAATAATTTATCAATTGACAAACTATTAATTATTTGATTATCAGGTATTAAATATATATCATCTTTGTTTATATTATTATCTTTTAATAACAATCTATTTTCTATATCATTTTCATATAATAGTCTTATTATCTTATATTTTGTTGTATAATTTATTATATTATAATTATTTAAATTTAATAATTTATTAAAATATAGTTCATTATATTTTTCATAAAAAAATAATTTATCAATATCTTCTGTATTTATATTTAACGGAGATTTAAATAATAATGCGTCATTTTCTATTGAAAATAATGTATTATTTAATTTTTCTGAATATATTAAATTACCATTTATAAGTCTTTCAATTCTCGTAATTATATAAATATTAGTTTCAATAAAATCTAATTCAAAATTATCAAATTCTTGAGTTGGTATTATTATATCAGAACGAATTAATAATATTATTTTATTACTTAATTTTATATTAATAATATCTATAATATTTTTATATGTTAATTCTTCTTTAAAATCATATATAGAAATTTTTTTATCAATTATATCATTTAATTCTTCGTTTAAATTATTTCCAATAATAAAAATATTATCAATATTATTATTTTTTAAATTTTCAGTAATACATTTTTTTTGAATAATATTCAATATATTTAAATCATATTTTTTATAATATGTAACAATATTTATTTTTTCATTTTCAATATCAACTATTAATTTATTAATAGATATTTTTATATTTTTATTAATGTTTGTATCTGTATCTTTTATATTTAATAAATTATTATATATAACTTTAAAATTATTTATTAAATTTTTTATCTCATTTAAAATAATTTCTTTTTTATTATTAAATTCTATTAATACACTAATATATTTTAATATATTAGAATAATTATATATTACTAAAATATTATTTTTTTCAATTGATTCAATTAATATAGATGATCTAATATATTTTGACAAATATATTATACATAAACAATTTTCAATCAAAATATTTTCAATATATATATCTGGATATATTTCAATTATACCATTTTCTTCATCTTTTTTTTCTTCATTTGTTAATAATAATCTTACTATTTTTATGTTATTTAATGATTTTTTTAAATTATTTAATTCTAAAAAATCATTATCACAGTATATTAATATATATTCTTTTGGATTTAATGAGAGAATATCTTTTAAATAATTTATATCTTCATTCATTATATTTTATAATATTTTATATTTTAAGTATATTTATATAAAAATAATTAAACTTTATTAATTTATTTTTGGTAATAAATATTTTTTAAATTTAAACATTTGAGTATATGTATTTGTTACTGTTACTTCAGATGTTTTACATTGCTCTGATATTTCTTTTTTTGTAAATCCTAAATTATAATTTTGTGAAAGTAAATATATTATACCAACTGCTATAGATTTAGGATTATTTTCTTGACATATACCTAATTTATCAATTAAAATAGCACATCTAATACCAATAGATATATATTCTTTATCTATTTCTAATAATGTACAAAATCTTTCAATTAAATCTTTTGATTCAATTGGTTTAATATTTTTAACATATTCTTTATTTTTTAAAAACATTAATTCCGTAAATTCATTACAACCTTTTGATAATTTTTTAGTTTTAATGTCAAATAATTTTGCAACTTCTTCTTTACTACGAATTAATCCCTGATCTCTTAATGCATTAAAAAAACAAGCAGCAATTAAACTTTCTCTAGAAGCTCCTCTTTTAATATAATCTTGACTTATAACTTTATACATATTCATTGTTGCATCTATTATTGATTGAGGAACATTATCTATATTTGCCTTAACTGCAATTTTATTTAAAATTGCAATTAAACTTCTTTCTTTATAAGTTAATCCATTCCAACTATTTAATTTACGATAAACTTCAAAACCTTTCCCTAAAATAACAGTACTTAATGATAATTCAGGCAATACTCTATTAGATACACCACCACATCTATTTGGATCTGAAGATTTTTTATTATCATCTGCACCATAATATCTCCATTCTGCATTATAATCAATTATAGAATTATTTTCTACACCACATAAAGTACAAATTACCATTTCACTGTCAATTGTTAAAAAATCTGGACTTTTACAATTGATACATATTTTGTTAGTTTCATTATTTTTTATATATTCATTATCTATAGAAACATTATCTATAGATAATTCTTTAAATGAATCTTCATTAAAAGAAGTACTAATCTCATTATACAAGTCCCATATTTCGGTATTCATTATATTTTTAAGTAGTTTTCATTTTATATTAATTTATTTATTATAAAAATCATTTTTTATTAATTTATTAAAAGATATAAAATTTAGGCCTTGTCCTGGATGGTAAATTTTTAGAAATAAATATAAAATTTGCCATCCAGAACCAGGTCTAAATAAAAATGATAGTTATTTTATATTAAACTTTTTTTTTAATATAAAATAACTTCTCAAATTATTTGTAAAATGGATAATTTTGATAATTTTTATGAATTGATAAAAGTAACTAAACTAACACATCTAAAAGACAATAACAAAAGGTTTATGATAGAAGGTCTTTTAACATTTAGATTGTTAAAATATCAAATTTGTTTGAAATGTTTTTACAGAATACTAAAATCTGAAAAAGATTTAGTTAATGAAGATTACCATCATTTATTCCCAAAAGAATGCAATCATTGTAAAAAAAAATTATCTTATGAATTAGTCTCATCTTGTGACAATATTTCACCTTGTGACGATACTTCACCTTGTGACAAAGCTAAATCTGATGAGAAAGCTCCATCTTGGAACGATGTTTCACCTTGAGACAAAGCTAAATCTGATGAGAAATCTCCATCTTGGGACAATTCTCAATCTTGCGACAAAGATTCATTTAGAGAAGAGGTCTAAATAAATAATTTATAATTAATATTATAGAGTTTATAAAAAATATATTTAAATTTTTATATAAATATATACCCAAATCTAGGATTTTTGGACAGTTATTTTTACAATAATAACAATAAAATAATATATTTATAAATAAACTATTAACATTAAAAAATTTATTATATATTAATGTTTGAAAAAAAATATAAAGTGTATTAAATTATAAAATATTTTATAATTTAATTCTTTAATAAAAAAGTATCCAAAAATCCTAGATTTAGGTGTATTTAGATAAAAATTATTTCCTTATATAATTATTTAGTTAAATAAAAATAAATTAAATATATTGATATTAAAACAATTAATATAATTAAAAACATTTTCATTGTTTTAGCATTATTTATTGGATTTAATTGATTATTTATACTTTTTTTAATATTAGAGTCAATATTTTTAGGTTTAAGAATACTGTCTACAGGTATTTGTTCATCTGGAATTGGTGTTGGCATATTTTTTAGTATACATTCATTCAAATCTTTGCATTCTTTTTCAGGTTGTTTATATAAAAAATATTCAATTCCATAATATGAAATACCACTAACTAAAATACCTAACAATAATCCATATACAAAAATATATAATAATTTTATGGATATTTCATCAGGTTCATATGAAAAAAATAATAATATAATAAAAACTAAAAATGGAATAGTTATATTTACAATATCACCACTTGATTGAAAAACACCATTTTTTGCATAAGAACATTGTTGACCATTATTATAAAAATATGTAACACTATTATAATTTTTAATATTTTTTTTTGCAATAATTAAACCACCAAATAATAAAGATATTGTAACAATATAAATCATATAATTTATGGAATGAACACTACTTATTTTATTTGCCGAATTATAATTCATTATTAAAATAAACATAATAAATACAAGTAATGCAACAAGATATAAATATTTAAATAATTTTGATTGTGTTTGTTGTTTATTATATAAATCAATATAATTACTATAAAAAACTGGATATCCTAATCCAATTATATAACCGAATAAAAAACTTAAATTTAAATTTCCATATTCATTAATTAAATTTTTAGATGATACATTTGTATAGATATATATAACATAACATAATACTAATAAACTAATAAAGTCTGTAATTTCATTATTCCATATTCCAGGAACATAAGCATTTAATGTAATTTCTTGTGTATTTTGTAGATTTGCTTCATTTGTATTAATATTAATATTTCTAAAATAATATTTTTGTGGAAAAAAATTAAAAAAAAAACCATATATAATCTTTATAATAAAATATCCAATAATAATAATTGATAAAAATGTTTCTATTTTTTTATTTGGATCTATTTTAATATTTGAATTTGACATATCTCCACCATTTAAAAAAAAATTTTTCATAATATATATTAATAAAACAATTTTTATTAATAAAAAAATTTTTTATTAATAAATGATATAAAAAATAAATTATTATAATTTCGGATAAAATTATAAAAATTCGGATAAAAATATAATTTTATAAAAATATAAAATTATATATCAAATGACATATTCTTTAGAAATAAAAAATATATTTTTATATAAATATTTAAA
>Ga0247831_1002958_pt1 | contig 26086 bp, 30 predicted proteins | sample LaCruzMarch2015__9_FD_192406 | JGI IMG/M metagenome (GOLD analysis project Ga0247831, IMG submission 192406) | Freshwater microbial communities from meromictic Lake La Cruz, Castile-La Mancha, Spain - LaCruzMarch2015_1m | ecosystem: Environmental > Aquatic > Freshwater > Lake | place: Spain...
GTGGACGACGATCTTCACGATCATTGTCGCGGCGGGGACGTGCGTCACCCACTTCAGCTGCACGCTTGTCTTGAGCCATTGGGTCACGCTCAAAGATTTCGCCTTTGAAGACCCAGCATTTGATGCCGATGATGCCATAAGCGGTGGTGGCTTCTGCGACGCCATAATCAACGTCAGCCCGCAAGGTGTGCAAAGGCACGCGGCCTTCACGATACCATTCGGTCCGCGCGATTTCCGCACCGCCCAAACGACCAGCAACCGTGATACGGATCCCGCCAGCGCCCATGCGCATGGAAGATTGCATCGCGCGCTTCATCGCACGGCGGAAAGCCACGCGACGTTCTAGCTGTTGAGCAACGCTTTCAGCAACCAAGGTTGCATCCAGCTCTGGCTTGCGGATTTCGACCAAGTTCAAGAACACTTCCGCGTCCTTAACGATCCCGGTCAGATCCTTGCGAAGCTTTTGAATGTCTTCGCCTTTTTTACCGATAACAATGCCTGGACGCGCTGTATAAACCGTCACGCGGCACTTCTTGTGTGGACGCTCGATCACGATGCGCGACACACCAGCTTGCTTCAGCTTCTTTTTCAAGAAAGCGCGAACCGCGATGTCTTCATGAAGAAGCTTCGCGTATTCGCCCGTGTTAGCATACCAGCGGCTGTCCCACGTCCGGTTAATGCCCAGACGCATGCTGATTGGATTGACCTTCTGACCCATCAGGCCGCTCCTTCCATCTCACGCACAACGATGGTGATGTGCGAGAAGGGCTTTTCAATACGAGCGCCGCGACCGCGAGCCCGGGTGTTCATACGCTTCATAACCAGACCTTTGCCGACGAAGGCTTGGGCAACGACCAAAGCATCGATATCGAGGCCATGGTTGTTTTCGGCGTTTGCGATGGCCGATTGCAGACACTTGCGAACGTCGATGGCAATGCGCTTTGGCGAAAACTGAAGTTCTGCCAAGGCCTTGTCCACTTTCAAGCCACGAATGCTTTGCGCGACGAGGTTCAGCTTTTGACCGCTGGTCCGCAAGTTGCGGGCTTGGGCCAAAGCTTCCTTGTCAGACAAGGCGCGAGGGGTTTTTGCTTTTGACATGCGCCTACCTCCGCTTCGACTTCTTGTCCGCGCCGTGACCGAAATAGGTACGGGTTGGAGCAAATTCGCCGAACTTATGGCCAACCATTTCTTCCGAAACGTTCACGGGCACAAACTTGTGACCATTGTGAACCTGGAAGGTAAGGCCGATAAACTGAGGCATTATGGTGGAGCGACGCGACCAAGTTTTGATCGCTTCACGACGAGGAGATTCCGTCGCCTTCTCCGCCTTGGCGAGGAGGTAACCGTCCACAAACGGACCTTTCCATACCGAACGAGGCATAGTCTTAAGCCTTCTTTTCGTGACGACGACGGATAATCAACCGGTCAGTCGTCGTGTTGCTGCGGGTTTTAGGACCGCGGGTTTTCTTACCCCAAGGGGTTACGGGGTGGCGACCGCCAGAGGTACGGCCTTCGCCGCCGCCATGTGGGTGGTCAACCGGGTTCATGGCAACACCACGAACCGAAGGACGAATGCCCAACCAACGCGAACGACCGGCCTTACCCGAGTTTTCGTTCATATTGTCTGGGTTGGAAACCGCACCAATGGTGGCAATGCAGTTATCGGGGACCATGCGCAACTCGCCCGAGGACAAGCGGATCTGAGCATAACCGGTGTCGCGGCCAACCAATTGGACGTAGCAACCAGCCGAACGCGCGATCTGAGCGCCCTTCAAAGGCTTCATTTCGACGTTGTGAATGATCGTGCCCACTGGGATCGACTTCAACAACATGGCGTTGCCTGGCTTCACGTCGACCTTTTCGCCGGCGACAATGCTGTCACCAACGGCAAGGCGCTGAGGAGCCACGATGTAGGACAGCTCACCATCTTCGTACTTGATCAGTGCGATGAAGGCGGTGCGGTTTGGATCATATTCCAAACGCTCAACCGTTGCTGGCATATCCCACTTACGACGCTTGAAGTCGATGATGCGATAGGTGCGCTTATGACCACCGCCCGAACGGAACGAAGTCACGCGGCCGGTGTTGTTGCGACCACCCGTTTTGGTCAAGCCTTCGGTCAACGCTTTAACCGGCTTGCCCTTGTACAAGGACTTACGGTCAACGATCACCAGCTGGCGACGACCTTCAGAGGTCGGCTTGAATGTCTTGAGTGCCATTCCTTAGAGCCCCGTCGTCACATCAATCGTCTCGCCTTCGACCAGCGTGATGATTGCTTTCTTGAAGTCGTTCCGCTTGCCCATAACGCCCTTAAAGCGCTTGGTCTTGCCTTGAACGCGAATGGTGTTGACGGCTTTCACCTTCACCTTAAAGAGCGCTTCAACAGCTTCTTTAATGGCAGGCTTGGTTGCCGTCAGCGGCACCTGGAAGATCACTTGGTTCACTTCGGAGAGCAAAGTGCCCTTCTCTGTGATCCAAGGGGCCAGGATGGTATCGTAGTGGCGTTCGGAAAGTGCCATTATGCAGCCTCCCCTTTGCTTGCAAAGCGTGCCGAGATGGCTTCAATCGCTTCACGCGACAAAACCAGCTTATGGCGACGCAGGACGTCATAAACATTGAGGCCAGCAGCTGGCAGAACATCCACATTTGGAACATTGCGCGCTGCGAGTTGGAAGTTGGTGTCGACTTGTGCACCGCCGATGACCAAAGCATTGGTCAGGCCGAGCTTGCCGAAGTTTTCCAACAACACCTTCGTCTTTGGTGCATCCAAAGCCGCTTGATCCAAGATGATCAGCGAACCTTCTGCAGCCTTAGCCGAGAGAGCCATTTTCATGCCCAAAGCGCGAACTTTTTTGTTCAAGCTATGTGCATGCGAACGTGGGTGTGGGCCGTGCGCCACGCCACCGCCCCGGAAGATTGGCGCGTTGCGGGAACCGTGACGTGCGCCGCCAGAACCCTTTTGCTTGCCGAACTTGGAGTGCGTGCGCGAAACATCGCCACGGTTTTGGGTGTCATGCGTACCAGCGCGGCGCTTGGCCAACTGATAGCGCACCACGCGGTGCAAGATGTCGGCACGAGGCGCCACACCGAAAATGGCGTCGTCAAGCTCTACCGAGCCAGCCTTGGTGCCATCTAAATTCAGGACGTCGAGTTTCATTATTCGGCTCCCTCTTGAGTTTCGACAGGAGCCGCGACTTCGACTTCAGCTTGAACGATCTTCAGATCGCCTGGCTTACGGAAAGCGGCTGGCTTTGGCAGGTCAGCAGGAGCTGCTGACTTCACCGCATCGCGGATTTCAACCCAAGAACCTTCAGCACCTGGAACAGCGCCACGGATCAGGATCAAGCCACGCTCTACATCGGTACGAACGATGACGAGGTTTTGGGTGGTGACGCGCTCAACACCATAGTGTCCAGCCATCTTCTTGCCCTTGAAAACCTTGCCTGGGTCTTGGCGTTGGCCGGTCGAACCATGCGAACGGTGCGACAGAGACACACCGTGCGTTGCGCGCAAACCACCGAAATTCCAGCGCTTCATCGCACCAGTGAAGCCGCGACCGATGGTGATGCCGGAGACATCGACCTTTTGGCCTGGCAAGAAGTGGTCAGCGGTCAATTCCATACCAACGTCGACCAAATTGTCGGAGCTGACGCGGAATTCGCGCAGTTTCGCCTTAGGCTCAACGCTGGCCTTGGCATAATGCCCACGCATGGGCTGAGTGACGTTCTTTGCCTTGCGGGCACCAGCGCCCACTTGCAAAGCGGTGTAACCGTCTTTGTCGTCGGTCTTTTGGGCCACCACTTGGCAGCCTTCGAGAGCCAGGACAGTGACAGGCACGTGTGCGCCATCGGCAGCAAACACGCGGGTCATGCCCATTTTCTTTGCGATCAATCCTGTACGCATAGCCGGCGCCCTTACAGACTAATTTGGACGTCAACACCGGCAGCGAGGTCGAGCTTCATCAGCGCGTCCACGGTTTGTGGTGTTGGGTCTACGATGTCGAGCACGCGCTTATGCGTGCGGATTTCAAACTGCTCGCGCGACTTCTTATCGACGTGTGGCGAGCGGTTTACGGTGAAACGTTCAATGCGCGTTGGCAAAGGCACAGGGCCTCGTACCATTGCGCCAGTGCGCTTTGCCGTGGAGACGATCTCCTTGGCGGACTGATCCAGCGCCCGGTGGTCGAAGGCTTTGAGCCTGATCCGGATGGTCTGTTGAGCCATATTTACCCTCGCGAAGCGGTCATCCAAACGATAGGACCGCATGTCAAACATCGAACGAAGCCCGCTACGACGCCATTTGGACCGGCGACGCATCAGGCTGCGCAAACTTAATTTTAGCTGGAAAGGCCATCTGACGGGGTCGAAGAAGCAAAGACGCGTATGACCGCGCCATCAGAGGCGACATACCCTTTTCGGCGGTATGAACCCTGCGCTTTTATCGTCCCGCGTCTGGAAAACACGAAGGTTCTCCACAGCCGGTCCAAGCAAGAGCGGCGTTACTAGCGATGTGAGTCTGTTTTGTAAAGGGTATCTATCAGGCTGGGTGCAGTGGGGGGTGGGTGGGTGTGTTAAACGGGTTCAAGCATGACGCCTGGAACACTTTGCATCATTTGAGATATCCTCAGTGGCGACAACTCTGCAATCCTGGCTTTCAAAAGTACAGACACTTCATTCCACCAAGGCCACTCTGTCGTCATTCGCCCCGCTTCGTATCGCTGCTTTATTGCAGCGCCAAGCGAATTCCAATCTTTTGGGTGCTCTGCCACCTGAAATTCGGTCCACGGTAAATTAGAGTTTTCCAGTTATCTGACCCAGTGCTGGGGAGGAGTGGAAAGCGATGAAAGCGAGCAAATTTACGGACGCACCGAAGAGATTTATCTTGAAACAGGGCGCAGATGGTGTGCCGGTTGCGGAGATTTGCAGGCGAGCGGGAATTGGCCAGGCGACGTATTATAACTGGAAGAAAAAGTATGATGGTTTGCTTCCAACTGAGATCAAGCGCCTGAAGTTCTTGGAAGACGAAAACACAAAGCTGCGCAAGATTGTGGCTGACCTGTCGCTCGACAAAGAGATGTTACAGGACGTTATCCGGCGAAAGCTGTAAGGCCTGATCGCAAGCGTGAGCTGGTTGGCGAGGCTTGTCGGGAATGGAATGTGTCGCAGCGGAGAGCCTGCCAGGTTCTTGAAGCAGACAGATCGACCATTCAATACAAGCTTCGGCGATACGATCAGGCCAGTCTGGAAATCGCCATCAAGGAGATTTGCGAAACGCGTGTGCGCTATGGCTATCGACGCGTACATGTGATGTTGCAGCGCGATGGTTGGCAGCATAATGTGAAGAAAACCTATCGCATTTACAAGGAAATGGGGCTCCAGCTTCGAAACAAAACGCCCAAGCGGCGTGTCAAAGCCAAACTCCGTGAAGACCGCAAAGATGCCGTTCAGGCTAATGAAACATGGGCCATGGACTTTGTTCACGATCAATTGGCAACGGGCCGCAAGTTCAGGATCCTGACGGTTGTTGATACGTTCACACGCTTCTCGCCCATCATCGACCCCAGATTCAGCTATCGATCAGAGGACGTCATTGAGGCTTTGGAACAGGCTTGCTCGCAGGTCGGCTATCCAAAAGCCATTCGCGTTGACCAAGGTTCTGAGTTTATCTCCCACAATCTGGACCTATGGGCCTATGCCAAGGGTGTCACGCTGGACTTCTCGCGTCCCGGCAAACCAACCGACAATGCGTTCATCGAGAGCTTTAACGGCAAGTTCCGCGCTGAATGTTTGAACGCTCACTGGTTCTTGTCCCTTGCGGATGCGAAGGAAAAGTTGGAGACTTACCGCAGATACTACAACGAGGTCAGGCCACACAGCGCCATCGGCAACAAAGTCCCGATCTCATTGACAAATTACGTTGGCGATCCCAGCCCGCTAACGTGACTTAGGCCGGGAAACTCTAACTCCCACTGGCCCGAACAATGGGTGCACGTCACAAGGCCAAAGACTCTAGGCCAAAGCGGCCCAACGATGGGTAGCAGTGCAATAACTGGAAAACTCTAATTTACCGTGGACCGAATTCTGGGGGGCACGTCATTTGATCTATCCAGTCGACGATCAGTTGGGATTCGCAATATCCCTTTATAAGCAAGTTTGTAAGAATTTCTGTGCTAAGAACTGACTGCCTCAAATCAAGGGTACTATGTTTGCCTTGCATTGCGTCCAACGGATGGATTTTGACGGGCCCTTCTTTGTCTAAGTGCCGTTTCACAGCCCTTGCGAGGGCATTGTCTCGTTGTTTGATATCGTCTTCGGCTAGATTTCCAGCTCGCACTTCAATTGAAAGCGCCATCAGATGCCGAATAAGCAATTCTGTATGGGCCTCATTCGCAAAATGACGAGGCTCCAAAGCGTCTAGGCAGCGACAAGCATCTTGAACTGAAAATTTGAGTATTCGTAAAGAGGCGGCTCCGGACGCCAGAAATGTATCTAAAATAGCATCACGGTTTTTCAACAAAACCTTTGTGTGATTGGATAACTCACGACTAGCTAGAAAACAGTCTAGTCCTTCTTGCACCTCTGGTACTATGGCGATGATACGGCCAAAGACTTTTTCACTTGTCGTTCTGAAATCCTCCTCCAGTTTTCCATGATGGCACAGAACGATGACGTTCATCCCATGATGTTCAACATAGTCATTTACAAGGCTGAGTAATTCTGCGCTATTCAGGCCTGTACGTTCAAGATCATCAAGAATTAGAACACGATCCGTTTTTACATTATCTTTTACAATTGCCCCGATTAGGGATAACGGAGTAGACCCAAGGCTCACTGATAAGCCCGTTGGTAGCTCTATTCCAAGTTGATCGGCACTGCTGCCTACTTTTCGGGCAATGTTCTTGATTGGCGACATTTTTGCAAACACCGCTCGCCGCGCTTCTTCGACCGACTTCACTCCAAAAAGACTCACATAATAACTTTGGCTCTTGGTAATCAACCTTGTAACCTAATGCGTTTTGCCAGAGCCCCACTCACCAGTGACTAGAATAGCGTAGCCCGGCTTTTCGAGGCGAATGTAATGGCTCAAACAGCCCTCGAGCGGCGTCTGTATCTTCGCCTGTTCGTCAACCTTGTTATTGCCCGCAATATTCCCGCGGATTTCAGCCCTATCAGATTTGGGTGGCCTGTGATACCTTGCCATAATCATAAATTCCTAATCAATGCGCTTCGCTCGGAGGGTGCAAGGTTAGATGCACCATTTTGTTAAACCCGCCAACCAAAATTGTGCACTGGCGATTGGATGGTGCATGCGAACCCGCACCCGCCACTGACACGCCTGGGTTCGCCCCGCTTGCAAGCGAGGGCCCTTTTCGCACTTAACACTGGTCTCAAACCGATTGCGACATCACCCCAAATATGTTATCCAAAAATATAACTCAAAGGACATTGGACCCATGCACACTACAAAACTCCGAAAAGTTGGCGGCTCTGTGATGCTTACGGTTCCACCTGCCATTTTGGATGTTATGCGACTTCAAGCAGGTTCAAGTGTTGGGGTCACGCTGGATGGCACCAAATTGGTGGTCGAAGCCTCCACACCAATTCGATATTCGTTGGAAGAGCTCCTATCCCAATCCGACTACAGTGACGGTTCCTCACAGGAAGACCGTGATTGGCTGGATGCGCCAGCGATTGGTGGAGAGCTTTTGTGAACCGAGGCGACATCTATCTGGTGTCATTAGATCCAACTCTGGGGCGCGAGCAAAGAGGGAGCAGGCCTGTCCTGATCATTTCCCCAACGGCCTTCAATCTCGCAACCAAGCTGCCGATCGTCTTACCCATTACCAATGGCGGCAATTTCGCGCGGCGATTAGGCTTTGCTGTCCCTATTGCCGGCATTCAGACGACTGGCATCATTCGATGTGATCAGCCGCGTGTATTAGACATTGCCGAACGCGGCGGCCGAAAGGTTGATCAACTGCCGGACCTTATTCTTGCGGAAGTAATGGCTCGGCTCGCAACAATCCTAACCTAACCCACTACACCGCCCCCTTGAGGTTCGCGCCCGCATTAGGCTAAGCAGCGGGCATGACCGATGAAACCAGCCCCACCGCCCTGCCCGACCGCTTAAGCGTCAATCCTCGCAGCCCCTATTATAATGAAGAGGTCCTCGCCCAAGGCGTTGGCATTCGCTTCAAGGGCGAGGAAAAGACCAATGTTGAGGAATATTGCATTTCCGAAGGCTGGGTGCGCTTGGCTTTGGGCAATAAGGTGGACCGAAAGGGCAATCCGCTGACGATCCTGCAAAAGGGCCCGGTTGAGGCTTGGATCAAAAGCGCTGAAACAAACTAACCGGTCCTGCCGGCATCGTGACTTCGGCAAAGCGCTCATAACCCAGTTTATTGGCGACGCGGATTGAGCTCGCGTGTACCGATTCAATCATGCAGACCGTGCGCGCGCGGCCATAGCTGGCTTCATACCAATCGAGGATCGCTTGGGTCGCCTCGGTCGCAAAGCCCCTGCCCGCCATGGCTGGCGTAATGACCCAGCCCGCTTCAGGCGTGCCATCAAACTCTGGGTGCATCCCGCGCTTATGATCGGCAAGGCCAACATCGCCAATATAAAGCCCACTTTCCCGGTCACACACGGCCCAATAGCCATAGCCCAAGGCTGGCCAATGGCCCAAATAACGCAACAGCCGGAACCAGGCCTCTTGTGCGGTTGAGGCGCGCCCGCCGATATGTTTGATTACCTCTGGGTCGGCCCACATGGCGGCAAGGCGGTCATAGTCTTCAACGGTATGGCTACGAAGGGTGAGATTTGGGGTCGTCAGGATTGGGGCGCTTGTGATCATGCCCGGACCCTAATTCATGCCGCCTTGTCTGCAAACCCTGCAATGCCAGCGAAAGTTCGACCGCATCACTGCCCCTTTGCTTGCTTCACGGCTGCATTTACGGCCGCTTGGGACGGAACCGGCGCACAGCCGCCAAGGCCTTTGGCTTCACAGATTTCTTGTGGCGAGCGGACACGCGACGGCGTCGTTCCAAAGCGCACGCACGCGCCCTTGCCGGTCATCTTCACGTTCTGCCCATCTTCCAAACAAGGTGGAGGAATATCGCGCCAACGTAATTCGTTGCGCGAAAACCCTTCAACATTCTCGGGCCGGTATTTCGGCACGCGCGCAAGTTGCAACAGGCGCTTGAGTTCCGCATTGGGCGGACAATCGGGCGGGCGGTCCTTGATGTCGATCTGGGCGCAAGCTTGCGCCTTGATGATGGCCTGACTTTGCGTGGTGAGCGTTGGAACACCTGCGCTGGAGCTGGGCTTGCTGGGTCCGGAGGCAATTCCGACCGATGCCCCCGCTGGCACTCTGTCACCTAAACCAGAAGGGCTTGGTCCAGACCGCCCTGCGGCAAGACTTTTGCTGGGTGCGCTATTGGGGAGCGCCTGAGAGGCTGCACTTTTTGAAATTGTTGGACTTATTTGTTTCAACGCAGCGTCTGGCTGTTTTGGCGGGACAATAGTAGGGGGAGGTCGTTCAAGCGGCTCAAGCCGAACGGCAGCGACTCCAATCGGTTCCTGTGAAGGCAATGTCTGGGGCTGTGAGGACAAGAGCGCAAAGCCAAGCGCAAGCCAAACCGCGACGGCGGCTAAACGCGTCATCAGTCGCGTTCGCGCTGATATCCCCCCCGGTCCCGATTGCAGGGGAATACCCCAGTCCATGACCATCTCTCAGTCGTGGACGATTGCGACCTGTCTGGCACGTTAAAAAGCGGTTAGAAATCCATAAATGGCAGACCTTAGGCGCTTTAGGTCCCAACCGTGCCGCCATCCTGCCGCCGGACATAAATTACAGCATCACGCGGCCAGCCACCCGTTGGGAAGCTTGAGTAAGGTCCAGTTGGTTCGCCGCGATAGCCTTGGCCCGTCGTGCTTTCGGCTCCCACATGCTGCACGCCACAGAAGAAAGTCTTTTGGTCCCACGCTAATAAGGGCCCGCAACACTCTGCCCCCACAGGCACGGTCAAAAAGCGCTTTACTGGACGTGGGCCTTTGCCAACCATTGGCATCACATAGACGCCATCGTTGCACGGGAAGGTATCGGGCGTCCCATCGGTGCTGATCCAGCAGAATTTGCGGTTATCAAATGTAATATTGTCGGGCATAGCAAAGCGATCACCCGTAGTTGTTGGCTTGCCATTATGCCAGGACGACACATTAACGACTTGGCCTTCACTATTGGTCGCGGGGGCTACTTCGGCGGAGGGATCACCCGCGACGGCGAAAATGTCCCACGTAAAGGTTAAAGCAGCGGGGTCCTGACGCGCTTCTTCAAACCTCACAATATGGCCCTGATAATTGCGCTCAAGGCCATCGCCCGCAATCGTCTTGCGCCGTGGGTTAGCGACATTGCCGGCCCGACCTGAGTCAGACAGATTGCCGGTGCACATGACAAACACGGTGCCCGTGCCACGGAACGAGCCATCCGTGGGGCTTTCCACATCTTCCGGGCGGTCCATTTTGGTGGCACCGAGCCGTAGCGCGGCTTCGCGGCAGCGCACCATGACATCGCCTTCATCGGTGAAGGGAAGATCGTTAGGGCCACGAGGTGCGCGATTGGCTGCTGCGGCTGTTAAAGCGATCCAGCGTCCGGTTCCATCCGCCTCTAGGCGCGCCGCATAAAGCGTCCCATGGGTCAGGAGTGAGCGGTTGGCAATCCGATTGGTCGGGTCAAACTGGTCGCGCGACACAAACTTATAGACGAACTGGTTATTGCTATCATCGCCTGTATAGACCACCGCTTTATTGGTCTTAGACAAAACGGTCGTCGCACATTCATTGGCCTTGCGGCCAAGTGCGGTGTGCTTGTGTGGCCGCCAATCTGGATCATATGGGTCAATTTCGACGATCCAACCATAGAGCGAGGGGCCATGCGGATTACGGCTGAGATCAAATTGGGCGGGTCCGCCCAAACGCCAAATATTGTCGTAGCGGTAAATAGACTGGTCAGCAGCAAAAGCGGCGTCGGCTTGGGCTTCAACCAAAGCGGGGCTGGTCTTATTGGACGTGAAGAATTGGCTGTTGAAATTCTCTTCCGCGGTCAAATAGGTGCCCCAAGGCGTAAAACCACCAGCGCAATTCTGGAACGTACCGGCCTTGACGGCGCCGTCTACCTTAGGCGCACCAGAGCGCGCGCCTTCGACTTCATTGACAATCGCACCAGCCTTGGCAATCCAAGGATGATTGGCGGCAGACCCGTCAAACACGACTTCGCTATAAGGCGTTACGCGGCGGTTACGTCCCACACCAATGGCAGGGCCTTTCACAACAGACCAAGCCCCGCTGGCGGGATCATGCGCCACGTCAAACACACTCACGCCCATGCAAGCATAAAGCGCTTCCAGCGCCTCAGTGCCGGTATCAATCGGCTGACCGTTGCTGCCAGGCGCTGCCATGAAGGGGCTTACGGCTTCGTGGTTGACGCACATGATGGCCCGAGTCACCGTGCCTTCTGGCCAGGGATAAGCCCAGTTTGCGGGGAATAAGGCCAGCATATCATTATGCGTGCCAAAGCGATTCTCTTGTTCGGCCCGCGTGAAAGCAAAAGGTGCGCCGCGCTTTTCCGGCTTCAGAGGTGCCATGCCCTCAAACAAAGGCTCACCCCATGAAATCAATGGCTGCCAGACATACCCCTCAGGCACCACAACTGTGTCTAACCGGTTCTCTGCCACAGCTTTAAAGCCAGCAGGAGCCGCCTGCGCTTCGCTGGCCATCAGACTCAAAGACGGCAAAGCTGCGGTTGCGGTTAAAAACCCACGTCGAGACAATGACTCACAAGCTAGATCGGCGAAGCTATTGGAACGTGCTGACATGGAGGGATTTGGCCTTCTTTGAGGTTGGATTTAAATCAGACATAACGCGGCAATGCGAATGGTTTACGACAAATTGCAGCCCTTCAATTCACAAACACAGCCCACTCTGCCTCCGTCATCACCCGCACGCCCAGTTCGCTGGCCTTGGCGAGTTTAGAGCCAGCACCGGGGCCTGCTACCACAATGTCTGTCTTGGCAGACACACTGCCCGCCACTTTAGCCCCTAGGCGAATAGCTTGGGCCTTGGCCTCATCGCGTGTCATGGTCTCAAGGCTGCCGGTAAAGACCACGGTGAGACCGGCCACTGGGCTATCCGAGACGGGTGCCTCTGCGTCTCGCGGGCGGACTTGTTCTAGTAAGCGGTTCACCGCGTCACGATTATGGGGCTCCGCAAAGAAGTCGAGAAGCGCGTCACAGGCGACCGGGCCCATTCCATCAATCGCAGCTAAGGAGATGTAGCCATCTTGGGGGCGCCCCGCTGCGGCTGATTTCAACGTGCTAACCAGACCTGCCCAGTCCGGGAAGACCTCAATTAAGGCCTTGCGGGCAGGCATGGCCACTTCCGACAACCGCAGCTTGGCAAGGTTTTCGGCTACATCGTCAAACAGGCTTGCCTGCGCCGGCGCTTCGGCGTCCGCCGCCCAGTTCAACAATGCCTCCAGCGCGCGCGGACCAAGGCCATGGGTGGCCTCTAACTGACGATAGGATTCATTGGCGCGCTGGTCTTGCGCCAGATCGATTGCGGCTTTGAAGGCCGTCCATGAACCAAAGGCGCGCGCCAAGACGCCACTCGTAGTCTCACCCACATGCCGGACACCCAACCCAAAGATAAATCGCGACAAATCGATATCGCGTCGTTGGTCGATGGCCGCGAACAGATTGTTGAGTGAGGTTTGGCCATAGCCGTCACGGCCTTCCAGCTGCGCGCGATGATCCGCGAGCTTAAAGATGTCCGCAGGCTCTTTGACGAGGCCCCAATCAAAAAAATCCTGCAATTGGCGGGGGCCGAGGCCATCGATGTCAAAGACCTTGCGGCTGACGAAGAGTTCCAAGTGCCGCAGGCGCTGGAATGGACAGGCAAATTCCCCGGTACAACGACGCACCACATCAAGATCTCCGCCCTGATCATCGCCACCTCGGATCGCCGGTGTCTGCAGCGGGCACGGGCAAATATGGGGGAAAGCAAACGGCTCGCTACTTGCCTCTCGCTTATCCACCAGAACATCGACAATCTGGGGGATTACGTCCCCTGCCCGCTGGATGACGATATGGTCGCCTATCCGCAAATCCTTGCCGCCGCGCACGGGCTGGCCGGTCACCCGGTCGAGCGCAATGCCTGCAATGAAGTCCTCATTATGCAAAGTCGCATTGGAGACCACGACGCCGCCCACGGTGACGGGTCGGACGCGCGCAACGGGGGTAAGCGCACCTGTGCGGCCGACTTGAATATCGATGGCATCAAGAATGGTGATCGCGCGCTCTGGCGGGAATTTGTGGGCGATGGCCCAGCGGGGAAAGCGCGTCACAATGCCCAAGCGCGCCTGTAGGGCAAGGTCATTGACCTTATAAACCACGCCATCAATGTCATAACCGAGTTCTGCCCGGCGCAGTCCCAAATCCTGATAATGCGCCAAAAGCCCCGCTGCATCCGCGGAGAGCTTCATATCCGCATTGGTCTTAAAGCCCCAGCGCGCAAAACTGGCAACAGCCTCCATTTGCGTGGTCGCAAACGGGCTACTAACCTCGCCCCACGCATAGGCGTAGAAGCTTAGGGGGCGTTGGGCGGTTATGGCTGGATCGAGTTGGCGCAGGCTGCCAGCCGCCGCATTTCGCGGGTTGGCATAAAGTGGCAAACCCGCTTCGGTCTGGGTTTGGTTTAAAGTTTCAAACGATGCGTGACTTAAATAGACCTCGCCGCGCACTTCCAAGATTTCAGGCCAGCCCTCGCCTTCTAGCTGCTTGGGAATATCGCCAATGGTCAGCACATTGGCGGTGACATCTTCGCCCTCTTTCCCATCGCCACGGGTGACGGCGTGTTTCAACTGGCCCTTCTCATAGCGCACCGACAAGGACAGTCCGTCAATCTTGGGCTCTGCCGTACAGGCCAAAGCGCTTTGATCTTCAAACCCCAAAAAGCGCTGTGCCCGGCCCAGAAAATCCGCGACATCGCCGTCATTAAAGGCATTGTCGAGCGAGAGCATGGAGATTTGATGCGTGATCTTGGTGAATTTGGTCGAAGCTGCACTACCAACGCTTTTCGAGGGGCTATCGGCACGCACCAAGGCTGGAAAGCGTTGCTCGATCAGGCGATTGCGACGCTCTAGTGCGTCATATTCGGCATCGGAAAGCGTCGGGGCGTCTTCTTCGAAATAGGCGCGCCGGTTCTCACTAATCTCGCGGGCAAGCCGCTCCAGCTCTTGAGCAGCTTGTTCTTTAGTGAGCGAATCGACGGGGGCGTTGGACATGCTGGCCTCGTAAGCTTTTTAAGACTGAACAACAATTTCAATTAAGCTGGGCTCGCTCGGATCGTTTACAAAAATCTCAATGTTTGCTTTCACGCCAGCAACTCGCAAACACAGTAGCGAGTCCGCCTCGGAGGAACTGATCGAGATTTCTCCGCTTGGTGCATTCAAAAGACCACTAAATGCCCGGATTGGTGCCAAACCGGATGCAACTTCCAAAAATGATACCGCTGTAGGACCATCTAACTCCATGAGGGTCCCGATAGAGATACAATTCGGATTTGAGGAGATGAGCTGGTTGTCCTCATATTGAGGGATTTCCGCCTTCTTGTTCTGTATGTCCCACAGAAACAAGATTGAATTCGGTACATTCAGCGTCGCGCTTTGGCCCATCGTTCAGTTCCTGATCTTTCGTGTGAAACTAACGCTAAGCTGGCCTTAGGTGAAGCCTCAACCGACGACTTCCCGTCCGCCTTTCCACACCCAAATTCAGGCGGTTTAGTCCTGACTGGCGGCAACCAGAGCGCGGGCTGCGGCGCGGGCTTCTGCGGTGATCTCTGCACCGGACAACATACGCGCCAATTCTTCTTCGCGTGCGGCATCTGGAAGCGTGCTGACGCCTGTGCGCGTGATGCCGTTTTCCACCCGCTTCTCAATCCGCCAATGACGGCGCGCGCGGGCAGCAACTTGCGGGCTGTGGGTCACACACAGGATCTGAGCGGTCTGGGACAAGCGCGCCAGACGGCGGCCAACGGCATCAGCGGTCGCCCCGCCAATGCCTTGGTCCACTTCATCAAACACTAAGGCCAACGTGCCGCCATCGGTGGACAACACGAGCTTCAGCGCCAGCGACAGACGCGACAACTCGCCCCCTGAAGCAATCTCTGACAAGGCACCAAAACCTGCGCCTGGATTGGCAGCGATTTCAAACGTCACCCGATCAATGCCGTCCTTGGTCGGGCGTGCAGCATCACTATCCACACGGCTACGGAAGCGCGCTTTTTCGAGTTTGAGCGGAGGGAGCTCCAACTCGACCGCTCGGTCTAGCGCCTCGGCTGCCGTATGGCGACGCTCGGATAGTGCCGTTGCAGCCCGATCATAAGCCAGCTGGGCTTTGGCTAAGGCCGCTTTAGCCGCTTGTATCGCTTCATCGGCGTGATCAATATTGGCGAGGTTTTGTTCGGCCCGCTTCAGAACGTCTGGCAAAGCCTCCACCGTCACGCCATGCTTACGGGCCGCGGCGCGCAAAGCAAACAAGCGCTCTTCCAAATGATCGAGGCGACCGGGGTCCCCATCCAAGGCGTCGCCTGCGCGCAACATCCAGCCTTGGGCATCGGACAATTCGCTCAACGCGCGTTCAAGAGAAGCAGCAGCTTGATCCACTGCCTTGGACAGGGCATCTGCCCCCTCACCTTCGGGCTTACCAACGCGCGACAGCGCCCGAGAGGCGGCGGCCATGCGTTGCTCCGCTTTGCCATCAGCCAAAGCATCGGTCGCGTCTTTTAAAGCGGTCGCGGCCTTTTCAGAGCCCATCAGGGCGCGGCGTTCAACGTCTAATGCCGCTTCTTCGCCCGCCTTTGGTCCAAGCTCTTGTAATTCGGCGAGCACATGGGCCAGATAATCGCGGTCGGTGGAGGCCCGGCGGGCGCGCGTTTCGGCTTCTTCCAGCGCAGACCGTGCTGCGTCGAGCGTGCGCCAAGCCTCACCCACCTGGGCCTTTAGGGTGGCCGCTTTGGCAAATATATCCAATAGGTCGCGGTGAGTTGAAGGGTCCATCAGGCCGACTGAGGCATGTTGCCCGTGAATTTCGAGGAGACATGCGCCTAACCGTCGCAGCGCACTCACCGAAGCCGGCCCATCATTCACATAGGCGCGGCTTTTCCCATCAAGGCTGATGGAGCGCCGCAAGACGATCCGCCCATCTTCTGCCTCTGGCAGGTCCAATTCTTGCAGTAGTGCAATGGCAGGATGAAGCTCGCCAATTTCAAAAATGGCGCTGGCTTGCGCGCGTTCCGCGCCATGCCGCACCAAACCTCGGTCAGCACGCTCGCCCAACGCCAAGCCTAAAGCATCCAATAGAATGGATTTCCCCGCACCGGTCTCGCCCGTCAGAGCGGTAAAGCCCGGCTCGATATCAAGGTCTAGGGTTTCGATCAGAACCACATCGCGGATCGACAAGGCAATCAGCATAGGTCACCCCGTCGGCCTAGCCTCCCGGCGTGATTTACGGACTTCCAACGCGGGCTAAGCAGTCTCATTTGCTCGCTTGCGGGGCCGATGTTTGTGGTGGCTCAGGGGCTCGCTCAAGGCCACGCTTTGGCTTAGCGATGCGTTGGAATAGACCGCGCCTCTCCGGCTTGCCTTCGGGCGTCAAACCCTTTGCCGTCAGTAATTTATAGCTGACCTCATACCATTCAGAGCCTGGGTAATTGTAGCCAAGTACCGCGCCAACTTTCGTAGCCTCATCCACCAAGCCCATGGACAAATTGGTCTCGACCAAACGGTGCAAAGCTTCTGGCACGTGAGTTGTGGTCTGATACAGGTCGATCACGCGACGGAACCGACCCAAGGCCGCTAATTGCTGGCCATCGCGCAAATAATAACGCCCGATTTCCATTTCCTTGCCAGCCAGCTGGTCTTGGGTCATGTCGATCTTCAAGCGGGCGTCACGGGCATATTCGCTTTGAGGATAGCGCTGGACGACGTCGTTCAGGGCAGCCAAGGCCAATTCCGTCATGCGTTGATCGCGACCCACATCTACGATTTGTTCGAAATAGCAGATGGCGATCAAATAATAGGCATAAACCGCGCTATCATTACCGGGATAGAGGGACGCAAAGCGCTGAGCCCCTGCAATCGCATCTTCATACTTGTTCTGCTGATAATTGGCATAGGCTGTCATCAACAAAGCGCGCCGCGCCCATTCCGAATAGGGGTGCTGGCGGTCAACTTCTTCAAAGCCTGTCACGGCCTCGGTATAATTCTTTTTGCTGAGTTCATCGCGCGCATTGTTGTATAGCAAGTCAACAGGCCGTTCGACATAGGCTGGTGCCTTTTTGGCGCTGCTGCCGGGCATGGATTGGCACGCAGCCAAAGCCACAAGCAAGGTTGGCACAACAAGCAGAATTCGAAATGGCGAGTGCTTCACGATGTAAACTCCGGGCCGTATGCCCTTCCCCGACACATCTTTAACCAGCTTCCGTTCACACGGGAAGCCGCTAAAGGCGGTTGGACGCGTTCTGGTCCATGTGGACACAGTTTGAGTCAATTTAAGGACAAAGTTGGAGCCAGCTGTAGGTGGCTGTAGGTGGCTGTAGGTGGCTGTAGCGTGGGTCCATCTCGGCTTGACCCTTCCCTGCTTCTTAGCACACTCTTGGCAATCATGGGCTCCGAGCCCAGACACAAGTGTTGGGGGCAAAGATGAGCAAACCAAGATGCGGCTGGGTCCTCGAATCAGACCCGCTCTATGTCGCCTATCATGATGAAGAATGGGGCGTGCCCGTGCACGACGCCCGCGAGCTGTGGGAGCTGTTGTGCTTGGAGGGCTTCCAAGCCGGACTGTCGTGGATCACAATTTTGCGCAAGCGGGCTGCCTTTCGCGAAGCTTTTCTGGGCTTTGACCCTGATAAGGTCGCAGCCTTTGGACCCGATGATATCGAGCGCTTGATGGCCAATCCCGGCATTGTGCGGGCGCGCGCCAAAATAATTGCCACCATTGAAGCCGCACGGCTTTTCCAGACCATCCAGCAAGAAGAAGGTGGTTTTACCGACTTTATCTGGTCGGTTGTCGGCGGCAAACCGATCCACAACCATCCCTTGTCGTTCCGCGATGAACCCCCAAAGACCGCCGAGTCGGAAGAGTTGGCGCGCAAGCTCAAAGCCCGGGGCTTTAAGTTTTGCGGACCTGTCATTTGTTACGCCTATATGCAGGCCGCGGGCCTTGTGATCGACCATGAGACACGTTGCCACCGCTATCGCCCTGCCTGACGCTGACGGACAGACGCAGGGATTGCGCATCAGGACAAAGGCTTTAACGTGGCGCAAAAACAAGGGAGTGCGCCATGAGCTTACGAACACCAATTTGCGATCTATTGGGCATTGAACATCCGATCATGCTGGCTGGCATGGGCGGGGTAGCCTATGCTGAAGTCTGTGCTGCCGTTTCTGAAGCCGGGGGTTACGGCTGCCTCGGCATGGCCGGGCGTTCACCCGATGAAATCCGCGACGAAATGCGCAAAGTCCGCGCCTTGACCGACAGACCTTTTGGCGTCGATCTGCTCGCAGCTGTTCCAGGTAGCCTTGAAGCTTCGGTCGACATCATCATTGCCGAAGGTGCAACCGCCTTTATCGCAGGCCTTGGGGTTCCTTCTGCGATCATCGAAAAACTCCATGACGCGGGCCTCAAAGCCATGGTTGTCGGCGGCGCTGTCAGCCACGCAGAAAAGGCCCAAGCTGCTGGCTGTGATGCCGTCATTTGCCAAGGCTCTGAAGGTGGCGGGCATACTGGCCTTGTCGGCACCTTGCCGCTGGTGGCACAAGCTGTCGAACGGGTGACCATCCCTGTTGTTGCAGCGGGTGGTCTCTATGACGGACGAGGCCTTGCAGCCGCGCTCGCACTTGGCGCCCAAGCTGTCTGGATGGGCACGCGGTTTATTGCGTCGAAAGAAGCCCACGCGGGTCAAATGTATAAGGATGCGGTGGTCGCGGCCAAAGACACCGACACCGTGCGGACCCGTTCTTATTCTGGCAAGCCGATGCGCGTGAAAGACAATGCGTGGGTCCAAGATTGGGAAAGCCGCCCAGGCGACATTAAAACTTTCCCACATCAAGCCATGATCAGCATGCAGGCTGGTGCCATGGGCGGCATTGGCGGGCAGACTGAGGGCTTAGAAGCTGACAAATCCTGTTTTGCAATGGGTCAATCGGCTGGCGGCGTTCACGATATTCTGTCTTGTAGGGAAATCATCGAGTCCATCATGGCAGAAGCCCATGAAGCCATTGCGCGGGTTGCACGCTTGCAGGCAAGCTCTCCGGCTTGACCTAACCCCCGAAACAGGGGCGTTTAGGGGGTATGAAATCACGTATCTGGACGGCGAGTGCGATTGCGACCTTCGCAGCCTGCGGGGCTGCGTGGAGTGTGGCACAGACCGCCGTTCAAGATCCGCCGGATCGTGGTCCAACGCCTACTCTGGAGACTTACGTGGTTTCAGGGGCTCCTGTTGAAACGTCAAGGCGTGAGCCCGCAGCCATGGTTGAGGATGCGCCGATTGATATCCCCCAAGATACACCGGCAGAGTGGAGCCCCGACCTCAATCAAGATGCGGCTGGGGCCACGCCTTATCGCCTTGTTCCACAAAAGCCGCGCAAAGCCCTGCGCAATGCAGAAGGCGTTGTGTCTGAGGATGATGGCTACGCTGGTCCCGCTCCAGATGGCCAAGCGATCGTAACTGACAAGGAGCGACGCGCGCGGCCGGTCAATCCAACCAAGCGCGCTGATCTTGCGCGCTTATCCCGCGTGCTGGGCTCCCTTCATGCGCTGCGTGTGTCGTGTTCGGGTCGCCAAGATCAAACCTATCGGTCACGCATGTCCACTCTGCTGGACCTCGAAGCTCCTGACGCCAGCGCCTTGCGAGACCCCTTGGTGGATTCATTTAACGCGGGCTTTCAAGCCTATGGGCTGGGTGCTAGCGCTTGTCCAACTGATCGCAGCGCGCAAGAAGCCAAATTGGCCAAAGATGGCCTTCGACTAGCCAAGCAAATGGCTGCCAGTTATCGGCCGATAAACTCAGAACCAAAAGTGCAAGTAAGGTATTCCGAACCAAATTCATCTAAATAGATGTTGACGTACCGGCAATTTTTGGTTGAAGCAACGATCTTCGCTTTGCGTTAACGGATCAGATCTAAACATTTAGTTGTCGTAATTCTGGGGCTAGTGTTGTCAAACCATACGTGTCTGTTGATCGAAGACAGCGTGATACAGGCACGAGTGATCTCTCAGATGATCTCTCGGACCGGCTGGGTTACGTTGATTGCCTTGGATCTTAGTTCGGGGCTTACAAGTATCGCCGAACAGTCCTTTGATCTCGTCATTTCTGACTTGATGCTGCCAGATTCAACCGATGGCCGCACCATCGCCAAGATCCGCGAGGCGGCTCCAGACGTCACCATCGCTGCCATCAGTGCGGGTGGTGGCAACAATACTGCTTCATCCCTTCTCGAACGCGCCAAATTGGATGGCGCTGAATTCTTATTGCAAAAGCCCTTCTCGCAAGAGCGCATGGAGGTCCTTTTGACTGAGGTAGCCGACCGCTTACGATCGGGTCATCGTCGTCCCCATGTTTTAGTGCTGGACTCCAGCCGGACCTTGCGACGTGTCTGTGAAACTGGGCTTAAGGATCAAGACTTCCGAGTTACCAGCGAGGCGAACTTGCTCGAAGCGCTTAACCATATTGATGTGCTAGATTTGGATGCGGTTGTAACCCAAGTGGATATAGATTCAGATAACGGCCAAGAATTAGTTGCTTTGATACGCGAGATTTTTCCCGGTGTCGCCATCATCGCACTTTCCGACAAGGGTGATAGCGACGTGGCCCGTCGCGCTTGGTTGAAGACCTTAGAGGCCGGGGCCGATGTGGCTTTGCCTAAGCCATTTTCGCCCGACGAACTTGTTCGTGCCGTTCGCAATGGGATGGCCTTGGCAGCATCAGCCTTTCTGGAAGCGGCGCGCCGGTCTGCCTAGAAAGCTGACATTTGCCCCAAGACGCAAACCACCACCCCTGCCACAATCAGTGCAGAGCCTATCCCCCGTCGCAGGTCGATGGTTTCTTTAAAGCGTATCCAGCCTAAGAGTGTCGCCGTCGGTGCTTCAACCAAGGCGTTTAAGGCCCGTACCAATGCAGCTGGTGCGAGGGTCAATGCGGCAAACCAGCAGGCAGAAGCGGCAGCCCCTGCAAACCCCGCCGACCATGATGCCCGCCCATCAGCCGCCAGTGCGCTTAAGGCACGCCGGTCAAACACCAATAAAATTCCTCCCAAAACAAAACTTTGCAGGGCTTGCACACAAACAAGGGTGAAAGTCGCCGAAAAGAATGGTGCGCTTGGATCAATCGCGAGGCCGCACAATCGGTAACAATTTGCCGAGACGGCAAAGCAAGCGCCAGATGTGAGGCCGAAGAACCCAGCCTTAAAGCCTGCAATACCCCCTGCGATCCCCTTGGTCGGCCAAGATGCCAGCAGCAGCCCCGCCGTCGCGCCCCAAATGCCGAGCCAGCCCCAAAGGCTTAGACGGTCGCCTAGAAACAGCACGCCAACCACAGCAGCCAAAGGCAAGCTCATATGCTGAAAAGTTGATCCAAGGCCAAAGCTCGACGCACGCATCGCTAGGATGAGGGTTGCAGTCGCGCACACTTGCGCCGTGGCCCCAAGCGGCGCAGCAAACCAAAAATCAGACCCGATCTTAAAGGTCGAGGGCGGAGCCAACCACCACACAAGACCTAAAAACAAACAGGCAAATGGTAAGCCATAGAGAAAGCGCACCAAGGTCGCTCCCCAAGGTCCTGCCTGATCCGACAGACTACGCTGCGCGGCATTGCGTAGGATTTGAAGGAAGCCTGCCACCAAGGCCAATGGCACCCAGAGCGCATTCATTTAAGCAGCCTTGCAGAAAGAGAAATGGCCCCACGCGCAAACGGAGGCTTTGGCGTGTTTCTTCCGCGCTTCCGCCCTAAACACGCCATAAACCAAGCCCAAAGCAAGCGTGAGGGACGTGCGGTTGCACCCGGGGCGCTTAAGTGGCCTAGTGGCGGGTGTGGAGGGCTTTATCATGGTAGAACGGACAAATCTTTTGGCTGCGGCGGGCATTTTGGCATTAGGGATAGCCTTTGCAGGCTACTCAGCCGGGCAATCCCTCGTGCATTCACGGTTGGGCTTTCGCACAGTCACAGTCAAAGGTCTTTCAGAGCGCCCCGTCAAGGCCGACCTCGGCTTTTGGTCGATTAGCTTTGTGGCCACCGGCGCTTCATTAGAAGAAGCCCGCCAAGCGCTGACCACATCTGAATCGGCTGTGAAGGCATTTCTAACGGCACGCGGCTTTCCAGCCACCGCCTATCAGGTGCAAAACATTCGCGTCGAAGATAAGTTGGCGAACGCCTATTCCAACGGCGGCTTAAATGGACCGCGCTATATTTTGACTGAAAACTTAATGGTGAAAACCACCGAAGTCGACAAACTGGCCGAAGCATCGCGCAATAGTGGCGATCTGCTGAAAGAGGGTGTGGTGTTTGCCAATGATGGTTCCTCGTCGGGTCCTTCCTTCCAATTCACCGGACTAAACGACCTCAAAGGCACCCTTCTGACCGAGGCCACCCAGCGCGCCCGCGAAGCGGCTGACAAATTCGCCAAGGAATCGGGCGCGAAGGTCGGGGCCATCCAGAATGCCAATCAAGGCGTGATCGAAGTCAATCCAGCTGTCCAGATCCCAGACAGCCCGCCCGACCGTCAAATCGACAAAAAGGTCCGGGTGGTGACGACGATCACTTATTTCTTGAAAGATTGATCGGGGTCCTCATCGCGAAGTCCAAAGCGCCTTTGCGGAGAGACCCCTTCAGTCCCTTCGGGACAGCTTCCCCACGAGTGGGGAAGCTCCGGCGAAGCCGGTGAAGGGGTGCTTCCACTCAAAACGCCTTTGCCGCTGGCTACATATTGGTACGTGCGTCTGCCCAAACAAAAAGGCCCCGATCAGATGACCGGGGCCTTGATTTTAAACCACCGAAGAAAGGCTTAGTCAGCCTTTTTCTTAGCAGGAGCTTTCTTCTTTGGTGCTGGCTTTTCTTCTGCCGCAGCTTCATCTGGGGCTTCTTCGGCAGGCGTGTCTTCCTTTTTGGCCTTCGCTTTGGCTGGGGCCTTTTTGGCAGGCTTAGCTTCCGCAGCCGGGGCTACTTCATCTTCACTCTCAAGCTCCGCGCGGGTAACCGTCACGTCGGTAACCTTGGCCAATTGCAGAACGAAATCGACGACCTTTTCTTCATACAGGGGGGCGCGCAAGCTGGCCACAGCATTAGGGTTCTTTTGGAAGAACTCATAGACTTGACGCTCTTGACCGGGATAGCGCGAGGCTTCGGCTTGAATGGCGCGCCCAACTTCTTCGTCTTTCACTTCGACGCCATTGACGCGGCCAAGCTCTGCCAAGACGAGGCCCAAGCGTACCCGACGCTCAGCAATCTTGGTATATTCAGCCTTCAGCTCGTCTTCCGACTTGCCGGCATCTTCGGGGTCTTCATTGCCAGCGGCCTTGTCTTGGGTCACTTGCGCCCAGATGGCCTCAAACTCGGCTGCCAACATTTTGGGCGGCAACTCAAAGCTGTGGGTGGCGTCCAAGGCGTCCAGCAACGAGCGCTTTGCCTTTTGACGCGACAATTGGCCCAATTGATCTTCGATATTCTTCTTGATCGCATCCTTCAGGGTCGCGAGGTCGGTCAGGCCGATATTCTTCGCCAAGTCATCATCGATCTTGGTTTCAACGGCCTTTTTGACTTCCACGACAGTGACGTCAAAGGTCGCGGCCTGACCGGCCAAAGTCGCCACGCCATATTCGGCGGGGAAAGTCACGTTCAAGACTTTTTCGTCGCCAGCCTTAACGCCCACCAATTGCTCTTCAAAGCCCGGGATATAGGTGTTGGAGCCCAAAACCACGGTGGAGCCATCGGCCTTGCCGCCGTCAAACTCAACGCCGTTCAACTTGCCCACGAAGTTGCAGACAACCGCGTCGCCATCGGCAGCTTTGCCCTTCTTCACTTCAAAGGACTGCGACTGCTTGGCGATCTCGGCCAAGGCTTCGTCGATTTCCGCTTCGGTTGCTTCAGCCACCGGACGGGTCACCGACAGGGTCTGGATATCCGCAGGGGTGAAGTCTGGCATGATGTCGAGTTCAACATCAAAGGTCAGGTCGGCCTTGCCGTCCATAACATCGCCGAGATTGCCCAAATTGGTCACGTCTGGCTGGCTGGCAGCGCGGATGCCGTTGTTCGACACGGTGCCTTCAATGCCTTCTTGCACCAGCTCATTCAACAAATCGCCCATAATGGACTTGCCATACATGCGCTTCGCATGAACGACAGGCACTTTGCCTTTGCGGAAGCCCTTGATGTTCAATTGAGGGGCCAATTCTGCGATCTTGGCTTCGGTGCGCGTGGCAATCAGGGCGGCGGCAATGGTAACGCCATAGACGCGACTAAGGCCTTCAGCAGATTTTTCGACGATTTGCATGATGATGTCCTAAAAAGGAAGCGGATTACGCGGGTTAATGGGATAGCGCTGGGGCCAAAGCCCGTAAGGTGCGCGCCTATGCCACGATGTGGCGGCGATGTCTATGCCGACAACGGTAAGTGGCTCTCGATCACCAAGCATGCCACGCCTGTCCACTGCGAGGATACTTAGAGGATTTGCATCCGGGATATTAATTTTAAGTATCACTTCAATTAAAAGTATCTTAAAGTTGATTTATCGACAGCCTTACTTGAGGCTTCGATCTAGATAGGAGAGCAAAATGCCAAAAGTAAAACTTGATATTGCTGGAATGTATTTTTCCTTTGAAGCGAGCGTTGCCGCCGGCGCTTGTGTCAAGGATGTTATGGATGATGTCGCCGTCAAAACGCGCGCGCCGGGCTATGAAGGGCCGCGCTTTCGATATTCCACCGAAACCATTGGAACATTTCTTTCGCTAAATGGAATTCGAATTGACCACGAGAACGGATCGGCCAAATCTCGACAAACCCTTTCTGACCAGCCTGTAGCTCGGGTCTATCCAGATGGCATCTATCGGTATGATGACGATGCCGTTGACTTCAAGAATGGCCTGTTAGTTGGCACCGACCCAACCAAAAACTATGTGCTGGCTTGGCAATTCTACGTCTATGACAAAAATGGCGTCGAACATGCCCGAGCCAATGGCAGCAAGCGAAGCATCGTTTCATTCGCAGAGAAGGACCTGGCAAAGATGGGCTATGTTCTGGAAGACGGTTCAACGGTCGTTTGGCGGCTCGTCGCGATTTTCTACAAACCGCTTTAAGGCGAGTTATAAACTTAACAGGAATTACTTAAGCAAGTATGCGTTAAGGGTGTTGCGGTCGGGTGGAGTTGATCGCACCACCCTGATCCGCATCCTCATCAGCACCGCCAAGGCCAAAAACATAGACCTCAAGGTCTGGTTTGACGGCTTTGGCCCCGATTCCAAAAGTTACGAATTATCTGCCAAAGCGAATGGCGCGGAATTGACCAGTTATATCATATGCCATTATATCATCCAAAGATCACCTAAGGTTATAAGGATGTGAATTATGTCAGCCACTGCAGCCGCCCCCCCAATTGCCGCAACAGGATCGGACCCCTTGGAGTGGCAAAGCAGCGACACGTTTAAGATCAAGAATTACCTCTTCCAGTCATCACATTTTGGTGCCGAGCGAAAAGACGCGGAAGCAATCGGTGCCTTCTGGATTATGAAAAATCCAGAGTTGCTCGCTTTGTTTTATGATTGGGTGGTGCCATTGGCCCCGCAGAATGTGGTTGAAGTAGGTGTTGTAGGCGGGGGGGCCGCTGCATTGCTGATGGAATGGTTCCAACCCGCAAAGCTGATCACGTCCCATTTGGTGGTGTAACACGCGGTGACAGCTAATCCCCCCGCGCAGCGCTCGTCATATAGCTGGCGGAGTGGGGGGATTGGCGGTTGGTCATTGATCATTCTGGTTTAGGGTTGGGT
>Ga0247831_1002964_pt1 | contig 26069 bp, 20 predicted proteins | sample LaCruzMarch2015__9_FD_192406 | JGI IMG/M metagenome (GOLD analysis project Ga0247831, IMG submission 192406) | Freshwater microbial communities from meromictic Lake La Cruz, Castile-La Mancha, Spain - LaCruzMarch2015_1m | ecosystem: Environmental > Aquatic > Freshwater > Lake | place: Spain...
CCGTTGGCCCTGCGATCAGTTTGCGGACTTCATGCTGGCTCTTGCCGCAGAAGCTGCAATAGAGCGTATTTTTTGAATCACCGCTGGCTGCTTTGGTCATATCTACTCCAGTCCGTCACGGTGCTGCTAAAAGCAGCCTCTGACGGTCGCTTCAAAAAGCTTTGTCCAGTCTTGCACCGAATCTGTCAACGATCCGTTGCAAAACTGAAGCAATTAGTGTCACCCGCCTTGGCCTACGCAAGAATGAGGCCGCGTAGGCTTGGGGCGGGCTTAAAGGCCTGCTTAGCTCGCCTGACTTGGGTCTTCGCGCTTCACAAAAACTTCGTCCACAATGCCGAATGCTTTGGCTTCTTCGGCGGTCATGAAATGGTCTCGGTCTAAAGTTTTCTCAATCACATCATAGTCTTGCCCAGTATGCTTGACGTAGATTTCGTTGAGGCGACGCTTGGTTGCAACGATGTCTTCGGCATGGCGGGCAATGTCAGTCGCTTGGCCGCGGAAGCCACCGGAAGGCTGGTGCACCATGACCCGCGCGTTTGGCAGCGCAACACGGCTACCCTTTTGTCCCGCTGCTAGCAGAAGCGAACCCATAGAAGCGGCTTGCCCCATCACCACGGTGGAGACGGGCGAGCGGATATATTCCATCGTGTCATAGATCGACAGGCCAGAGGTGACGACACCACCTGGGCTATTGATATACATAGCGATTTCTTTCTTTGGATTCTCAGACTCCAAGAAAAGAAGCTGGGCGCAGATCAAAGCGGCCATGCCGTCCTCAACCGGACCTGACACGAAAATGATGCGTTCGCGCAACAGACGAGAAAAAATGTCAAAGGCCCGCTCGCCACGCGAACTTTGCTCGACAACCATCGGGACCAAGCCCAGTGCGCGTGTGATATGATCGGTCATAAAAGCCTCTTTCAGAACACGCCAAATGCGTTCTGGAACATTAGATATTGGCCCGCTTCGCCACGGTTGCAAGGAGATGTTGCGGTTAATACGGTTTGCAAGCAGTGAATGAAGGAAAGATGAAGCTCATCTATCCAATCCACACCCATTTACAGGGCAGTGGCAAACGATGATGCCGCGACAACATTCCTTACGGATAAAGTGCATTCAAATAAGCAGCAATTCTTATTCCCGCCTGCATCAGGCGCAAGTCTACGGCCTCATTCTGCTGAAATGCATAGGTGTAACCCAAGCGCGACTCGGCCGGATAGACTTTGTCTCTCAAGACCGCGCTCTCCGCCACCCAAACCAATGGGTCGGCATTGGTCCAATCTTTGAGGTTTTGTGGGGTAATCCGACGCGACAACCAAGCGGTCATTTCGGTGTAAGATAATTGCTGCCGATCAACCAGATTGCTATCCCAGACGGCGTGCAGATTGGTATCTTCACGACCAAATTGGACTTTGACGTCGTTACCACCGCGATCGGTGCCATTGCCGACGTGGAGAGGCTGGTGAAGATCGCCAATGATATGCACGGTAAACCGCAGGGCCAATTGCTTGTCCGTTAAGCTGGCTTTTGGATCGCGCAGTGTCTTTGCAAAGCCCGCCAAGGCGCTAACCGCGTCGCCTTCCGGCGGCGCCCCAACTTCGGCATAAGTCTTGCCCGCTGGAACCGTGACATAATGCCAAGGATTTGCCGTCTTTTGCCAGAAAACTTCAGGGCTAGAGCGCATTTCATCTGGCCAAGTGGAGGCTTCGGCCAAAGACTCAGTGCCCAAGACAGCTTTCACCGCTTCGGCGGCTTTCTTCGACAAATGCGGCTCAGCAATCGCTCCGGTCACCCGGTGGCCAATTTGACCCCACGCGAAGGCAGGCGAGCTACTTAGAAACACCAAAACAGCGATCAGAAACCCACGCATGTAATCACCTCTTGCCAATAGGACGCCGATAAAAACCGGGGTCAGGTCCGCGCATTTTAGGGGGTCCGCAGAACCGCTACAAGCCAATCACAGGTCAATACGTGGCTGTTGCTGCCAAATCCTGTTAAAGGGCGGTTTGAAGTATTGCTCCCGGCAATCTGTACCATTCATTCGCGACCTAGAAGCGCGATTTCAGGATCATCATGCCCTTCCCATCCCTACCCGCCGTATTTGAAGCCGCATTGACGGCACAAGGTTACGGCGAGCCTACCCCCGTTCAAGCCGCCGTTTTGGCAGAAGAACGCGCCGACGCCGACCTTTTGGTGTCGGCACAGACCGGTTCTGGCAAGACCGTTGCCTTTGGTCTGTCCATTGGCCCCACGCTTTTGGCTGGCGAAGAACGCCTAGGCCGGGGTGGCGCGCCCTTGGCACTGGTCATCGCACCGACTCGCGAACTCGCCCAGCAGGTCGCCCGCGAACTCGAGTGGCTCTATGCCAAAGCTGGCGCGCAAGTCGTCTGCTGCGTCGGTGGCATGGATGCGCGCCAAGAGGCCCGCAAGCTACAAGCAGGCTGCCATATCATTGTCGGCACACCAGGACGCCTGCGCGACCATATGGAACGCGGCCGGGCAGATTTCAGCGCGCTGCGCGCCGTTGTGCTCGATGAAGCCGACGAAATGCTCGACTTGGGCTTTAAGGACGACTTAGAAGCCATTCTAGACGGCACACCAGAAGACAAGCGCACCCTCCTCTTCTCCGCCACTTTGGCCAAAGATATTGTCACCTTGGCCAAGCATTATCAGCGCAATGCGATCCGCATTGATACCACCACGCGCGACGTGCCTCATGGCGATATTGAATATCGCGCCATTCGGGTTGCACCCAACGAGCTTGAATTGGCTGTCGTCAACGTGCTGCGCTTTTATGGCACGGGCGGGGCCTTGGTGTTTTGTGCGACACGGGAAAGCGTGCGGCATTTGTTTGGTAGCTTGCGGGAACGCGGCTTCTCTGCCGTCGCTTTGTCGGGTGAGCTTTCACAGAAAGAGCGCACCGATGCGCTACAAGCCCTGCGCGATGGCCATGCCCGCGTCTGTGTTGCGACTGATGTGGCCGCACGCGGCCTCGATCTACCAGACCTCAACCTCGTGATCCATGCAGAGCTGCCCCAGAACAAAGCCGCCCTGCTTCACCGCTCTGGCCGTACGGGTCGTGCTGGGCGTAAAGGGACTTCGGCTGTTTTGGTACCAACCACACGGCGCAAGAAGGCTGAACAATTGCTGCATTCGGCAGGCGTGTCTGCCACTTGGTCAGGCCCACCAAGCGCTGAATCCATTCGGGCGGCGGACCGCGACCGCTTGATGAATGATCCGATGCTGAAAGAGCCTGCAACCGAGGAAGATGTGGGCTTGGCCGCAGCCCTTCTCGAGGCAGCAGGCCCAGAACAAGTCGCGACCGCCCTGATCCGCCTTTACCGCTCCCGCCTGCCAGAGCCTGAAGATGTGTTTGAGCCTGTGGCAGAACCCCGTGGCCAACGGCCAGAACGCGGTGAGCGCCCTGCCCGCATGCGGGACCGTCCAGAGTTGGACAGACCCGGCCGCGACCCGCGCGACTTTGGCGGGCAAGAAGGCTCTGGCGCGCCGTGGTTCCGCCTGTCGGTCGGCCGCAATTCAAATGCCGACCCGAAATGGCTGATCCCGCTGATCTGCCGCCTTGGCCATGTCACCAAGAATGACATCGGCAATATCCGCATTTTTGATCGCGACACGGTGTTTGAAATCGATCCCCGCGTGGCGGACCGCTTTATGCAGGCGGTCTATAACCATCCAGATGACGCCATGCGGATTGAACCCGCCAATGATCCCGGCAGCGCCAAAGGTGCCCCACGACGGGGCGACCAAAAGAAGGGTGGCAATAAGGGTAAACCCAACGCGCCGGTTGCGCCCGGTGAACGTGGGCCCCGTGGCATTGTCGGCCCACCCCGAGGCAAAGGCGGCCCGCCACCCTTTGGGAAAAAGTCGTTCAAAAAGAAAGTCCGGATGGATTGAGGGGCCTGTCGTCCACAAGGCACCCCTTCACCGGCTTCGCCGGAGCTTCCCCGTAAACGGGGAAGCGGCAGCGGAAACAGTTGAGACACGCCGCTTCCCCATTTATGGGGAAGCTGGCCGCGAAGCGGACTGAAGGGCCTACCTCAGCTCAAAGCCGCCTGTGCCGCCGCCAAACGCGCGATGGGCACGCGGTAGGGTGAGCACGACACATAGTCGAGGCCGGCTTTTTCGCAGAAGGTGATGGAGGCAGGGTCGCCGCCATGTTCACCACAAATGCCCAGTTTCAAGTCTGGCTTGGTGGCGCGGCCACGGTCACGAGCAATCTTGATGAGGTCGCCAACGCCTGACTGATCCAAAGTCACGAACGGGTCTTTTTCAAAGATGCCCTGCTCAACATAGGCCCCCATGAAGCGGCCGGAATCGTCGCGGCTGATGCCAAGGGTCGTCTGCGTTAGGTCGTTGGTACCAAACGAGAAGAAGGCTGCCTGACGGGCAATCTCATCGGCTTTCAGCGCCGCGCGCGGTAACTCAATCATGGTGCCAACCGAATAGTCGATTTCCATGCCTTCATGATCCATAACTTCGCGGCCAATCGCATCAACCCGGTCTTTCAGGATTTGCAATTCCTTTTCCGTCGCCACCAGAGGGATCATGATCTCTGGCACCGGGGCTTCGCCTTCTGCTTTGGCCACTTCAATAGCGGCTTCAAAGATGGCGCGAGCCTGCATCTCGTAGATTTCAGGATAGGTGATGCCGAGGCGGCAACCACGGTGGCCCAACATCGGGTTCACTTCGTGCAAGTCCTTGGCGCGCTCCAGCAATTTAGCTTTATCCAGCCCGGTTGCATTGGCTACAGCTTCCACGTCTTCCAAGCTTTGGGGCAAGAATTCGTGCAAAGGCGGGTCGAGCAAGCGGATCGTGCAAGGCAGGCCCTTCATGATGGTGAAAATCTCAACAAAATCTTGGCGTTGCATCGGCAAAATTTTAGTCAAAGCCAATACGCGACCTGCTTTGGTTTCTGAGAGGATCATCTCGCGAACCGCAGCAATCCGGTCTGCGTCGAAGAACATATGCTCTGTCCGGCAGAGACCAACGCCTTCGGCCCCAAACTCACGCGCGGTACGCACGTCGAGCGGGGTTTCCGCATTTGCCCGAACCTTCAAGCGGCGGACCTTATCGGCCCAGACCATCAGGGCTGCAAAGTCGCCCGACAATTCAGGCTGTTCCATCTCAACCGCGCCAAACAGGACTTCGCCCTTGGAGCCGTCGACCGAGATGATGTCGCCCTTTTTGATCTCACGACCGCGCACTTTGAACACGCCTGCTGCTTCGTCGATGCGGATTTCGCCAGCACCGGAAACGCAAGGCCGACCCATACCGCGCGCCACAACCGCCGCGTGGCTGGTCATGCCGCCGCGTGAGGTTACGATGGCGCGGCTGGCGTGCATGCCGTGTATGTCTTCCGGGCTGGTTTCTTCGCGCACGAGGATGACCGACTTCCCGGCCTTGGACATTTCTTCGGCTTCATCGGGGTCAAACACGACCTCGCCGACAGCGGCACCGGGAGATGCGGGCAGGCCAACAGCGATCAAGTCCCGCACCGCCCCTGGGGCAATTGTTGGGTGCAATAATTGATCCAGCGCTGCAGGATCGACCCGCATGACGGCTTCATTTTCGGTGATCAGGCCTTCAGCGACCATATCGACGGCAATCTTCAAAGCAGCCTTGGCGGTGCGCTTGCCATTACGGGTTTGCAGCATCCATAATTTGCCGCGCTCCACTGTGAACTCAATGTCCTGCATGTCGCGGTAATGGCCTTCGAGCTGGCCATAAACTTGGACGAGTTGAAGGAACACTTCTGGAAGCGCTTCTTCCATCGAAAGACCGCCTTCACCCATCGTCTCGCGCTGGACGCGCGTGATGGACTTTGGCGTGCGGATCCCGGCGACAACGTCTTCGCCTTGGGCGTTGATCAGATATTCGCCATAGAACAAGCGCTCGCCCGTCGATGGGTTACGCGTAAAGGCCACACCCGTAGCGGAGGTTTCGCCCATATTGCCAAACACCATGGCTTGAACGTTGACGGCGGTGCCCCAGCTTTCGGGGATGTCATGCATCTTGCGGTAAAAGTCGGCGCGGTCATTCATCCACGACCGGAACACAGCACCGACTGCGCCCCACAATTGGTCGTTCACATCTTGCGGGAATGGCTTGCCCATCGCGGCTTCCACCGCGGCCTTATACTTGACGACGACTTTTTCCCAATCTTCTGCCTGAAGGTCGGTATCGATCGTATAGTCGTGGACTTCCTTATAGCTTTCCAGAATGTCTTCAAACATGTGGTGGTCGAGCTCCAGCACGACATTGGAATACATTTGAATGAAGCGGCGATAGCTATCAAAGGCAAAACGGCGATTGCCGGATTGGGCAGCCAAGCCTTCCACCGTCTCATCATTCAGGCCCAAGTTCAGGACCGTGTCCATCATGCCGGGCATGGAAGCGCGCGCGCCAGAGCGGACCGACACCAGAAGCGGGTTTGCCGCATCGCCAAAGCCTTTACCCACGGTGGTCTCAACCGTGGTCATGGCTGCTTTGACATCATTAGCCAGCGCATCTGGGTATTTTTGGCCCAAAGCATAAAAGGCCGTGCAGACTTCTGTCGTGATGGTAAAGCCTGGAGGAACGGGAAGCCCGATCTTATTCATTTCGGCAAGGTTCGCGCCCTTGCCACCCAAAAGATTTTTCATGCTGGCGTCGCCATCAGCGAGCCCTGCCCCAAAGCTATAAACCAATTTACTCATGTAGCATCTGCCTCATGTGATTACTGCGCCGCAGGCGCGTGTTAGCGGCCCTTCTAAGGCAGTCTAGTGAAGTATCAACCCACATGAGAGCCCAGAATGACCGAAGTGTGTCGCAAGACACACACACTTTTGGGTATGTAGTTTTACAACACGTAGAATTGTCCAAAATCCGGGCACATGTCCGGATCGAGGTCAGGACGGCAGCAAGTATTGGGCCAAGTGCCGTGTCGGAACCCGTGGCTGATGGGCAGGCCCTGAATTAAGCGCCAGCCAGCTTTGAGAAGTCAGCCACCCGCTCACTCACCGCCCGCAATTTCACCAATAGGGCCAAGCGGTTCTGGCGAATGGCAGCATCGGCATCATTGACGAGGACATTTTCAAAGAACAGATCGACTGGGCCGCGTAGCCCTGCCAAGGCGCTCATTGCGGCGTCAAACGCTTCTGCCGCGAGGGCCTGCTCCATTTGGCTTTCGGCCGCCACGAGGGCTTGGTTTAGCCCCTGCTCGGCTGGCTCTGCCAACAAGGCGTCTGAAACAATGCCCTGTGCCGCAGCCCCGTCCTTCTTTTCCTCAGCACGCAGAATATTGGCCCCACGCTTGAGGCCCGCCACCAGATTAGCCCCGTCTTCAGTCTTGAGGACTTTGGCCAGAGCCGTCACCCGGGCGACGATTCGCACGATGTCATCATCTTGGATGGCAAAAGCCGCTTCGAGCACATCTGGCGCAAAGCCTTCATCGCGGAGGGACACGCGGAGGCGGTCTAGGATGAAGGGTAGGAGGTCAGTTACGATTAGGCCGATTTCCGTGTCAAATCCTGATAGTCCGCCAATGTCCGGATCGTCTGGCTTCATTCTGCCTTGAACCTGCAACAGCGCGTCGGAAGGATCCAATCCACGCTCAAGTAAAGCAAGACCTTCATCTTCCAATTCGGTGTAATTCTTTAATTGTATTTGAGACCAAAGGATGCGTGAAGCTTGTCCTGTTTTTTCGGACAACGGGAACGGTTTTCCAATATCCCTCAAGATCCGGATCACACCTAGTGCCGCACGGCGCAGCGCATAAGGGTCACCCGAGCCAGTTGGCTTCTCGCCTATGGCAAAGAAGCCCGTCAACGTATCCAGCTTATCGGCCAAAGCGACTGCCATCGCAACGGGTTCACTTGGCACCTGATCGGATGGACCGACAGGCTTATAATGATCACGGATGGCATGGGCGATGTGCTCTTTCGCCATGGGAGTGCCGGTGAAATACATTTGGGGATCTTGATCAAATCCCGGCAGCTTAAATGTATTCAACTGATAATAACGCCCCATAACCCCTTGAAGTTCTGGGAATTCGCCAACCATTTCGGTCGTCAAATCAGCCTTGGCCAATAGCGCTGCATGCTTAGCATCATCCGCATCTGCCCCGACCAGTGGCGCAATCTCGCCAGCCAGTGCCACAATGCGGCGTACCTTGTCGCCGACGCTGCCCAGCTTTTCGTGGAACACCAACGTATCCAGCTTGGGCACGCGGCTTTCAAGGCTCGCATTGCGGTCCAAGTCCCAGAAATAGCGCGCATCATTGAGCCGCGCTGCGAGCACCCGGGCATTGCCCAGCGCGATTTTCTTGCCGCCGTCGGTTGCCTTCACATTGGACACGACGATGAAATGCGGTGCGAGGCCGCCGGTCTTGGGATCGCGGACGACGAAATACTTCTGATTGACCCGCAGGGTCAGGCGAATGACTTCCGGTGGCAGGTCCAAAAAGGAAGGATCCATGTCGCCCATGATCACATGCGGCTCATCCACCAGACCACAGACTTCTTCCAAAAGCCCTTCATCATCAATGAGTTCAAGGTTACGGGCATGACACAGCGTTTGAGCGTCCGCCTTAATCTGGGCCTTGCGCTGATCCCGGTCGAGGACGACATGGGCAGCCGATAGCTTGGCCTCGTAATCCTCAAAGTCCTTGACCTCAAAAGTGCCAGTGCCGTGGAAACGATGGCCTTCACTGATGTTGCTGGCGGCAATGCCGTCGACATCAAACGGCACAATCTCGCCATCAAACACGGCCAAGATCCGATGCAAAGGCCGCACCCACCGCAAGGTGCCCTCACCCCAGCGCATGCTTTTGGGCCACGGGAAGTTGCGGATGATATCGGGCACGATCTCGGCCAAAGCATCCGGCGTCGCCCGGCCGGGCTTTACCAGATCAGCGACATAAAAATCGCCCTTCTTCGGGTCGGAGGCCACCCGGGCTTGGGCGATGTCGGTTAGACCCGCACCGCGTAAGAAGCCTTCAATGGCTTGGGCGGGGGCATCGACTTTGGGGCCCTTACGCTCTTCACGCACATCGGCTGTCCGCTCTGGCAGGCCTTCGACGACGGCAACGAGGCGGCGCGGCGCGCTGAAAGTCTCCATCCCGCCCGGCAGAAAGCCTGCTTTGGTCAAAGCATCCATCAAAAGCTTTTTGAGGTCTTCAGCCGCACGCTTTTGCATGCGGGCCGGGATTTCTTCGGAGAAAAGTTCAAGCAAGAATTGGGGCATGGCTCAGACCACCTCTTCTTGGGCTGGGGCTTGGGTTTCAGCCCACAGGACGGCGCAGCCCTTGGCCTGATCGCGCACACGGGCGATGAAGCTCTGGCGCTCTGTCGGTGACACCACCCCGCGCGCATCGAGCAGGTTAAACAGATGCGAGCATTTCAGCGCCCAGTCAAAGGCTGGCAATGGCAAACGCTTCTCGCGCAAATGGCTGCACATCCGCTCTGCATCCTCAAACCAGCGCTTGAGCATGGCTGGGTCGGATTCTTCGAAGTTAAAGGTCGATTGCTGGCGCTCATTCTCGAGGAACACATCGCCATAGCTGACGCCAAGCCCATTGAAATCAAGATCATAGACGTTCTCAACGCCCTGAACATACATAGCCAAGCGCTCTAGCCCATAGGTCAGCTCACCCGAGACCGGCTTACAATCGAGGCCGCCGACTTGTTGGAAATAGGTGAATTGCGAGACTTCCATCCCGTCACACCAAATCTCCCAGCCAAGCCCCCAAGCCCCGACGGTCGGGTTTTCCCAATCGTCTTCGACAAAACGAATGTCATGCAAGGTGGGGTCAATCCCAATTTCATAAAGCGAATTGAGATAAAGCTCCTGCAAATTGGGTGGGTTGGGCTTAAGGATCACCTGATATTGGTAATAGTGGCCAAGGCGATTGGGGTTTTCGCCATAGCGCCCATCCTTAGGACGACGTGACGGCTGCACATAGGCCGCGCGCCACGGCTTTGGCCCGAGAGCACGAAGGGTGGTGGCGGGATGCAAGGTCCCTGCGCCCACTTCGGTATCATAGGGCTGCAAGATGACGCAGCCTTGGCGCGCCCAATAGTCGGAAAGGGTGAGAATAATATCTTGGAAGCTGGGCACTTTGCCAGCGGCGAGCGCGCGCGAGCAAGGCGTTTCGCGTGGGGCGACTTGAGGAGCAGTAAATTGGGTCATGACGATGTGTGCATAAAGCGCAAGCAGCCCCGCTTGCAACAAGCGAGGCCGCTTTTAGCGCAGAAGAAGGCGAGAAACTGCCCTATTCTTTCAAGCGCAGGCTGAAGGTTTCCCGGGCAATCTGCTCAAAGGTCGCATTCAACTGGCTTGCATCGACCGCAAAGGCGCGGTCGGAACTGCCAGCGCACGTGCGCAAGCGACTGACGGCCTCTGTATCCGAGACGTTGATCGCCACCGTGTAGAGCTGGATCTTGTACGTGTCCCGGATCGCCGTACACCAAGCTTGCATACGGCTGTCCAGCGTCGCGCGGTCTGGCGAACCCGCACAGCCCGGCGCGCCGGACTCATTGCAACCCCAATAGCCCGGGAAGTTAATCGCTTGTTCGTTTGCCCCGTCGGTCATCAAGACCATAACCTTGGTGACGGTTGTTGAATTAAATGGCTCAGGTTTGTTATGCTGGAAAAAGTTTTTCCACTCGTCGCGGGGCGATAGCGCCCGCAGACCCCAGCGCAAGCCGACATCGGCGTGGGTTCCGCCCGGCGATGGCGAGAGACGGTCAATCGTGTTGATCAATTGGGCCCGGTTCGCAGAAAGGCCCAACATGGGCATGGGGCAATTCAGGTTTGGTCCTGTAATGCGGCGGAAGCTATCCCACGTATTCCGCGGCACCCACGAACACCAAGACCCATTGGCATTGTTCCACGTGATTTCATTATAATCGGCGACACAGCCATTAGCCGTGCTCAAGTTTAGGTCCCACTGACACCCACTACTACTCACGCAGCTTTGAGTGCCCGTGAAGTTAAAGAAGGCGTTACGTGTGCCATTACTGTCGTTTTGCGAACACGAAATGGTGTTTATGCTTTGGCTGCCAGCAGGGCAGGAAAGATAGGGGCAAGAGTAGCGATTATTGACACAGGCTGCGTTCGACGTCGTCTTGCCAAAGTTCAAGAATGCGAAACTCTCAACTTTCTGGCCGGGCAAAATCAATTTGCCTTGTGTTTGCGGCGGCGGCGGCGGCGGTGGTGGTGGTGGTGGTGGGGGACCCTTGGGCGGCGGTGGCGACGGCGGTGGTGGCGGGCCCTTAGGTGGCGGTGGACAACCCTGCCAGTTGTCGCACATCCGCGGTGTGCTCACCCCTTTGGTTCGGGTGGAATTGTTAACGCGCGGCGGCACCTGCAAAGCATTCCAGCTCATGCCAGTCTTTGTATCATCATTGGCCGACAGGCTTTCGCCTGTGCCAGAGATACAGCCGCGCCAGCCAACGGGCGCAAATAATGTGCTAAGTTCTGAAGTGGTCTGATTAACGTTAGACGCACGGCTCACGAGATTGGTTGGCAACGAACGTGTGCCCGCATCAACCGCGCTAATGGCGGTTGCAGTATCTTTGTTCCAGGTTTGGTCCGGAACTTCGCTACGAATATTGACGGTCGTCGTCCAAGGAATAACCGCAACCCGCAAGCGATCAGGAATAGTAACGGTGTCGAACAAGGTATTGACGAAACCTTTGGCTGCACTGCGCATTTGAGTGAAGCGCGTGGTTGCACGACCATCCTTTTGGAACATAGAGGCGGTGGTATCAACCACCACGGCCACTTCCAAGCGGCGATCCGTTCCGGCGGTGGCGACACCAACGGCACTGAGTGAAACTGTCGAGAGCCCAACCACGCCGCCCAAGATCATGGACTGAGTGCCGGTCCCCGTGAGACGTGCCGAACCGTCCTCATCCCAAGTGACAGAGGCCTGAAGATTGCTTACCCCCTGATCATAACCTGGTGCAGAAGCCAGAAAGGCTTTGGTGCCAGCGGTCGCCCCAGCGGCGCGCGCCTGCTGTTCGCCAAGTGAGGCTTTATCAGCCTGTTCGCGTTTGGCCGCCAAGGCACCTGCATCGGCGGCAGCACCTAACGATGCTTTTGTGTTGGAAATGCGGTTAAGCTCAAGGGACGCGCCCAGTACACCGAGGGACACCGACGAGACCAACGCAAAGATAATCGCGACATTACCGCGGTCAGCCCGAGCGACACGCGTCGCTAGTAAGGTCTTCGAGAACTTCATTGATCCAATCCTTCAAAGCGCCACAAACGCAAGGACACCGAATTCTAAGGGTAACACGCAAGCTCCTAACAACGGCTAAAAACAATTGGTCAATTGGCGCTTAATGCAATCCGTGCAGTTTTAATCGATGCGCATGCTGAGGATGGGATTCGACCCAGCCCTGATTCAAAAAAATCAAAAAAATCAACAACAAAAGAAGGTGCAGCCTTGGGGCGAAATCGGCCATTCAAGACCAAATATACACCTACTCAACTTCCCGGATTCATTAATTAAAGTCCCTGCCCATCATCCACTTGGATCACTGCACCGCTGGTGAAACGGCCTGCATCTGACACCAACCACGCCATCGCGCCATCAAGGGCTTGGTCATCCATCAAGCGGCGGCGTGGAAATCCGGCTACCATTTTTTGACCCCCACTTTGGCCAAGCCAATCCGAGTTGATCTCTGTTTCAATATAGCCTGGGCAAATGGCATTCACATTAATGCCCTTGCGCATCCATTCTGCGGCCATGGATTTAGCCATCATCACGACGGCAGCTTTGGAGACGCAATAGGGCACAAGGCCCGGGAGCGGCTTAAGACCCGCCATAGAGGCAATCAAAATAATTCGACCATCCCCGCGTTCGGCACTGCCACTTGCAATCATGCGCTTGGCCCCTTCGCGAGCGGTGAGAAACACGCCGCGCACATTGACCGACATTATGGCATCATAGGCATCCATGGTTATGTCGGTTGCAAGACCAATTTCATTGGTTCCGGCATTGGCGATTACGATAGACGGCAACCCCAAGCCTGCCTCGGCAGCGTCAAAGGCTGCGACCACACTCGACCCGTCTTGCACATCAAGCTTCACCGCTTGAGCCGCCCCGCCTTCGGCCTCAATCGACGCGACCAAAGCCTCCAAGCGATCCACCCGGCGCGCGCCGCACACCACTTTTGCGCCGAGCCCTGCGAGGAGACGCGAAAAATGCGCACCAAGACCAGAGGATGCCCCCGTGATCAAAGCAGTCTTGCCGTGAAGGCTGAAATTGGGTTGGATCAAAACAGGGTTGGCAGTCAAAAGAGTGGGCCTTTCACATTCGTTTACTGACGACTCAGTTTCCCCACGCTAGGGTGCTAGACGAATTACGCAATGGTCCTTGAAAGTAGGCATAGGATGGCAAAGCCACATATTCTTGTTCTCGCCGGTGATGACGCAAGTGAGGTATTGTCCCAAGCTGGCTTCACCATAGCCGGTGAAGACCATCAACGTCGCCAGACAGCTGCGATTATTGTCGATACCCGCGGAGACAGTGGGGCCAAGGCCGGTGAACTGGTTCGGTCGCTCAAGGCGGCTTTAGGTCCGCGTGCCGGCCTGTTCATGGCGTGGAGCAATGGTGAAGAAAATTTCGACGTCAGTGCGTTTGATGGCGTTTTAGACGCCTTTGCAACACCCAGCGTTTTGGCGGCCCGCCTTGGGTCCAGCTTGCGCATTGCGGTCATGGCGGATGAAGCCAAAATGCGGTTTCGAACTTTGGCACGTTTTGGCGGACCCGCGCATCCGCCCGTCGTAAGCAGCGCCAAAGTGCCCCGAATCCTGTTGTTTGGTCAGCCTGACCCTGACTTGTTACAATTCACGACTGCCCTCACCCAACTTGGCGCAGAAACGATTGCAGCCTTTACCTCCTTCACCGCCTTCGATTATCTCCATGAGAGTGAATTTGATGGCGTGGTAATCCTTGCCCGAGATGATCGGGCCACCGCGTTGGGTTTCTGCGCTGCCATGCGGCGCAATGCACGCATGTTCCATATGCCCTGCCTGATCCTGGGATCGCCGGACTTCGACAATCCTCATGAAGCGATTGAGCGTGGGGCAACAGATTTTGCGATTGCAGGTGACGATGATTCTGCCGCCGCAGATCGGCTGTTCAACTTTGTTGAAGAAAAACGCAGCCGCGATGCTTTGAACTTGGCGTTTGCAGCAGCTAGGGCACCAGCGGCTATGGAGGCAACCACCGGTCTTTATGCGCCATCCTTCTTCTTGGCGCATTTGGAAAGCCTAGCCCACCGGGCCCATGAAACCGACCGACCTTTATCGATTGCCTTGGCCCGCCTCGACCCTGAAGCCAGCCTTGGCGTGGTTCATACCCGTCAAGGGATTGAAAGATTAGTCAGCCAGTCGGGTGCCATGCTATCGCGCTTGGTGCGGGCGGAAGATGTTGCGGCACGTCTCGATCAGACGACCTTTGCGGTTGCTTTCCCCTGCTCCGATGATGAAGCTGCTGAAATTGCAGCTGAGCGCATTGCCGCTGTGCTTGAATGCACCGCGTTTGACGTTCAAGCTGATCAAACCAGTTATAGCAATGATCAACCGATCCAGATCAAACTGGCGATCGCAAGCGCGAGCCTGTTGCCGCAAGAAAACGCAGCGGGTTTACTTCATCGCGTCTCTGCTCAGCTAGAACAAGGCCGCGCCTCATGAGCCCCTCAACACCTGAAGCAACTGCCCTCGACCGGCCTATAACGATCGACTTTATTTCTGACGTGATTTGTCCATGGTGCTATGTCGGGTTTCGCGCGCTGGTGACGGCTTGTGTCACCCAAGGCAATATCCCTACCCATTTAGCCATGCGGCCGTTTGAACTCGATCCAACAACGCCCAAAGAGGGCGCAGATCGTCGGGCACGTCTATTGGCCAAGTTTGGTGGCGATGAGGCCCGTTTAAAAGAGATTTCTCAAGCCCTCGTCGATGCCGGCCTGCAAGTCGGAATTGCCTTTAACTTTGAGGCGATCAAAACAACGCCAAACACACGCGACTGCCACCGCTTAATGCGTTGGGCGCGCTCGGCAGGGGTTGAGGTCGAATGTGCCGAGGCTTTGTTTCAAGCCTATCATGTCGAGGGCGAGGACTTGAGCCAAGCCACCACGCTTGTATCGATAGCGCGCGGCCTAGGGATGGATGGCGATCTTGTCGCGCGCCTACTGGCCAGTGACGCCGATGTGGCACCCGTTGAGCAGGAATTGGAAATCGCCCAACGCATGGGCGTAACAGGCGTCCCCACCGTCTTGTTTAATCAGAGCTTTGCGGTCGTTGGTGCGCAAGGGGTCGATACGTTTGTGGCCGCCCTAGACCGGGCGCGCATTGAGCAAGCAACTGCACCAGACCCTGCCGCGCCCGGCAATTCCTGATGCCAATTCTGGACTATCCGGCGTTCTGCGAGGCTTTGCCAGCCCGGCAGGCTTTAATCGGGATTGACCCCGGATCAACGACGATAGGGGTCGCAGCTTCTGACGTCACACGCCTCATCGCCAGCCCAGCGGGCGGGGTAAAGCGGACGAAGATGGCCGCCGATGCGCAAGCGATTTTTGCGATTTATGATGACCGCGCCGCTTGCGGCCTTGTGGTTGGTCATCCAATCAATATGGACGGATCAAAGGGCCCTTCTGCCCAAGCGGCGCGCGCCTTCGCCCGCAACGTCTTGAATGTCCGCGACGTGCCGCTTTTGATGTGGGATGAGCGGCTATCGACGGCAGCCGTGCAACGGCAAATGATTGCCGCGGACATGACTCGAGCCAAGCGCGCTGCGGTGGTTGATGCAGCCGCGGCTGCCTATATGTTGCAGGGCCTTTTGGACCGCTTGCAAGGCGGGTTCAGCCTCGGCCCCCGCGCATGAATGTTGCCTTTACCGCCATTTTGCCCGTCTTTCTGGTCATCGCCATCGGCTTTGTAGCCAAGCGCGCCAAGATTGTGCCCGATACGTCTTGGGCGGCCGTCAATTCCTTTGGCTATTGGATGCTCTATCCGGCCTTTTTGTTTTCCACGGTAGCAAGTGCCGATTTCTCAGGGCCAGATACCGTCCACTTTCTCACGTGCCTCGTGGTGGGCTTTGCTTTGGCCGGCCTTTGGGGGCTAAGTCTCAGGTTGTGGTTTCGCGACGATGGCCCCGCCTTTACCTCAATTTTTCAAGCCAGTGTGCGCTGGAACGGCTTTATCGTATTGGCCGCAGCCCCAGCCCTTTATGGACAAGAGGGCCTCGCACTCATTGCTTTGGGCTTTGGGCCTGTGGTCGCCTTTGTGAATTTGATGAGCGTCTTTGTTATGGCTCGTTGGGGCCAGAATGACATTGTGCCGAGCCTCAAAGGCGCGCTGGGCGAAGTGATGCGCAATCCGTTGGTGCTGGCCAGCTTAACCGGGATTGTCGCTAATCTGATCGGGCTGACCAAGCTTATCGGCCCGCTAGAGCCAGCCCTCGCCCTCCTAGGTCGTGCCGCAATGCCGGTTGCTTTAGTGAGCGTCGGGGCGGCCTTGAGTTTTGAGGGACTGGGTAAAGTCCCGCTTCGCTTGGCAGTTGGCGTGGTCTCGAAATTGGCCATCGCGCCGCTTTTGATGCTGGTCGTGACGCAGATGCTGGGCCTAGCGCCCCTGCCGAGTGCGGTGGCGATTGGCGTAGCCTCTATGCCGAGTGCGCCTGCAGCCTATGTCCTCGCGCGCGAATTAGGCGGCGACGCCCCTTTAATGGCCGGTTTGGTGACCGCGACGACCTTGATCGCCTTGGTCACCATTCCGCTTTGGCATGTGTTGACTATGCCTGCCTAGGCAGGCGGCCCATCGACCTAGTGGCTCTTTGGCGCAGGTGGCATCAAGACGGTGTCGATCACATGAATCACGCCGTTAGACGCGGCGACATCGGCAGCGATCACGGCGACGCCATTGACGGTCACGCGGCCATTGCGGCCATCAATCGTGGCCTGACGTCCTTGAACGGTTGTGGCCGGCGTAATTCTCTCGAGCAATTGGTTGGACGTGATTTTGCCGGGGACGACGTGATAGGTCAGGATTGAGACCAGTTGCGCACGATTTTCAGGCTTCAGAAGCGATTCCACGGTGCCAGCAGGCAATTTGGCGAACGCGGCATCCGTTGGCGCAAAAACGGTAAACGGGCCAGCGGTCTTTAGGGTATCAACCAAGCCAGCCGCCGTGAGCGCTGCGGCCAAGGTGCTAAAGCTTCCCGCCCCGACAGCGACGTCGATGATATCGCCCGTCGCGGCCTTCACAGGGATTTTGGCGGTGGATGCTGCGTGATAGCCGATGGTTAGGAAGCCAGCCGCTTGGGCTGCGGCGTCGGTGCGGGTCTTAGCACATTCTGCCATTGCCGGTGCTGCAGACAAAGCGAGGGCAGCTGCCGCCGAAGCGAACATTTTGAAAGTGAACATGTTTTAATCCTAAAGTCGAGCGGGATAGCTCTGGGACAGTCTACGCAGCCCGGTTCAACTGGATGTAGGAGAACCCAATTTCGTGATGTTTCTCTCTGAATTGTAATTCTAGATGCTGTTTCGGACCCAGTTGGCGATAATACAAAGACCCTTCCCCCAAGCCGCACATCGCTTTAGACAGAATCCATGAGCAAAGAGCCTTCAAACGCACCGGAATTTTCGGTCTCTGAACTTTCAGGCGCTATCAAACGTCGCCTCGAAGATGACTTTGGCAACGTACGCGTGCGCGGGGAAATGGGCCGCGTGACGCTGGCCAGATCCGGCCATGTCTATGTCGACCTGAAAGACGCCAATGCAGTCCTGTCTGCGGTGATGTGGAAGGGTGTGGCGGCAGCGCTAAAGTTCCGGCCTGAAGAAGGCATGGAAGTCATTGCCACAGGCAAGATCTCCACCTTCCCCGGCTCTTCGAAATACCAATTGATCATTGAGCGCCTTGAGCCAGCTGGCGTTGGCGCATTGCTCGCGCAATTGGAAGAACGGCGCAAGCGCCTCGCAGCAGAAGGCTTGTTTGACCCTGAGGGCAAGCAAGCCCTGCCCTATCTGCCCAGCGTAATCGGCGTGGTGACCAGCCCAACCGGTGCCGTCATCCGCGATATTCTACACCGCCTGTCCGAGCGCTTTCCTGTGCATGTGCTGCTCTGGCCAGTCCTCGTCCAAGGCGACAAGGCCGCTGACCAAGTCGCGCGCGCGATTGCGGGCTTTAATGCTTTGCCGGCTGACGGGCCAGTGCCACGCCCGGATCTTTTGATCATCGCGCGCGGCGGCGGCTCCATTGAAGACCTTTGGGCTTTCAACGAAGAAGTTGTGGTGCGGGCCGCTGCAGCCAGCACCATCCCTCTGATCTCCGCCATTGGGCATGAAACCGACACCACCCTGATCGACTTTGCCTCTGACCGCCGCGCACCAACGCCAACGGGGGCTGCTGAAATTGCTGTCCCGGTGAGGCTAGAGTTACAAGAGCGCATGAGCCTGATCGGTGCCCGCCTGTCGCGCGCCATGGTGCGTGGCCTTGAACGTGCCAAGATTGAACTCCGCGCAGCCTCGGCGCGCTTGCCCCGTGCAGAAACACTGTTTGCCAGCGCCCGCCAGCGTATGGACGTGATCGATTTGCGCTTTGGCCCATCCTTGCGCACCTTAGTCGCAGCAAAAGCGCACGGTCTTGCGGCGATTGGCGGGCGATTACGGCCGCAAGTGCTGCACCAAGATGTGACGCGCAAAGCCCAACTCGTCACAAGCCTTGGCCAGCGACTTGGTGCCGCCCTCACCCGCCGAACAGCGCTTGAACGCGACGCGCTGAAGCGATCCGAGCAGCGCTTGGCCCTTGCCAGCCAACGACTGCAGACAGGCCTTAGCCGCAGCCTAGAGGCCAAGACACGCCATCTGGCTGGCCAAGCCAGCTTGTTGGAGGCTTTATCCTACCGCTCGGCTTTAGAGCGCGGCTTTGCCGTGGTGCGCACCGATAAAGGCGTGGTCGTGCGCGCCAAGTCTGCCATCAAGTCCGACGCGCGCCTGACCCTGACCTTCCTCGATGGCGATGTGAAAGTCCGCGCCAGCGATGGCCCGGTTCAGGGCAGCTTGTTCGATTAAGCTGCGTCTAACAGTTTCAACAATGCCTCCGCTGCTCGCTCTGCGGCTGGCGGATCATGGCGGCCCATTTTGTCGAGGGCTAAGGATTGCGCGCTTAATTGGTCTTGCGCGGCTTTTGGATCATAAAGAAGCTCAGAGGCTGCTTCTGCAAACGCTTCTGGTGTCAGTGCATGTTGCACAAATTCAGGGATCGCCATCCGCCCAAGTGCGATATTGAGCAAACAGATGAAGCGACTTTTCAGCAAGAAGTTCAAAATAATAAAGCCGCTGATCGCGCCTAAACGATAGCCCAGAACCATCGGCGTTTCTTGCAGGGCCACTTCAGTGGTGACTGTACCAGAGCAAGCCAACGCGACATCACCAGCGGCGAATGCGTCTAGTTTTTCATCCTCGCCCACCAAACTATGCGGGAAAGTCCAGGTCGCGGCGCGCGTCTCTAAGCGCTCAGCCACATTAGGTGCCAGAACGGCTACCACATGGACCAATGGGTCTTTGCCGCTGATCAAAGCTGCCGCCCCTTCCAGAGCTGGCGCGACCCGCTGAATTTCCCCACCGCGTGAGCCAGGAAGCAAGAGGACGATCTTTTTGTCCACTAATCCATGGCGCGCCCGAAACCCTGCGCCATCGCCTTTTTCTGCCCGCGCTATCGCAGGATTACCGATAATCGTGACTGGCAGACCTGTCCCCTCATAGAAGGGTACTTCAAAGTCATGGATACAGAATAAAGCGTCATAGACTTCGGCCACTGTCTTGGCGCGGCCGGGACGGGTTGCAAACACTTGCGGGCCAATCATTTTGATCAGGCGGGCATGTGGGACCCGTGCGCGAATGGCTTTGGCAGCGCGCAGCGTGAAACCCCAAGAATCAATCAACACAACGGCATCGGGCTTAAAGGCTTCAGCGGCAATCCCTGTTTCTTCGGCCCGTGCATTCACAGTTTTCAGCGCCGCCAAGCCTTCAGTTAGGCCCAAAACGGAAAGCCCCTCAATCGACACAGCGCTTTGTATGCCTTGGCTGGCCAATTTCTCGCCACCAACGCCAGCGATCACCAGATCAGGCCGACGGGCCCGCAGCGCTTGGACGAGTTCCGCGGCCAGCTCATCACCTGATGGCTCACCGGCTACGATAAAGACCCGAAAGGGCTTCATGGTTGGGCATCCAATTGAACACCCAAAATGAATAGTCCTGCTTCTTCTGCGGCCGCGATCACATTATTGCGGTCGATGATTAAAGCGCCACCGGCCTCAACCACAATGCCTGCAAGGCCTGCTTTTGAAGCCCCCTCCACCGTTTTGACCCCGATGGTCGGAAGATCGACGCGGCGCTCCTGATCAGGCTTGGCGCGCTTGGCCAAGACCCCACGACGGGCGGCTTTGGTGCCGCGAATATGGGTAGAAAGCTCATGCACACGGGTCAGCATCCGGTCGGTGCCCTCTTGCGCTTCAACCGCTAGGACCAATCCATCCACCACGATGGCACCTTGACCAATATCCAGACGGCCGATTTCAGCCGCAATGGCCATAGCCTTTGTCGCATCTTCAAGCTGGGTCTCGGTTGGTTCTGCGCCCGCGATCAAGCCGACTTCAGCCAACAGATCGGCCAAGACCTCATCGGTGCCAACAATGGCAAAGCCTTCGCGCTCAAACTCAGCGAGGACTGCCCGCAACAAAGCATCATCGCCTTTGCGCATTTCGGCCATGATGCGCGGTAACGCCAGCGCCCCCCGTAAGTCTGGCTTAAGGGTCGAAAAGTCGGGTCGATTGACGAGACCGGCAAACACCAGAGCATCCACGCCATCGGCTTTGAGGGCTTTTATGCGCTCGCCAAAACTAGCCAAGGCACATTCACTACCCGGATACAGGCTGAGGCGCGGGTCGGACATGCCTTTGATCCGGCTAATGTGCACCGGCATGCCAGAGTCGCGGCAATGCTGGGCCAAGAGGACGGGTAAGTCCCCTGCCCCGGCAATAATGCCCAATTTAGAAAATGCGCGCATGTTGTCCCTTCAGGTCCGACAGCCTCCATGTAGGAGATCTTAGCGTTCCGCGCTACAAATCCCGCGTTTGGAAGTGCCGTTCAAGAAGTCCAGCATCGCCTGAACCTGCTCGTTATCTTGGAAACTCTCGCTGACGTCGGAAATCCGGTCCTGCAGGGGCGTGACATCATCGCCAAACAACATGTCAAACGCGGCCAAGATATCGCGGATTTGCGCTGTAGAGTTGCCACGCCGCTTAAAGCCCACGATGTTCAGGCCTTTGAGATGCGCAGGGTTCCCATTGGCCATGGCGAAGGGGATTACATCGCGTGTGACCAAGGCCAAAGCGCCGATAAAAGCGAAGGTGCCGATGCGCGTCCATTGGTGCACAGCGGCCAAGCCGCCAATATAGACGCCCTTGGCCAAATGGGCATGGCCGCCCAAAGTCGCGCTGCGGGCCAGGATACAATTATCCTCCACCACACAATCATGAGCGACGTGGGAATTGTCCATAAAGTAGCAGCCGTCGCCAATTTTGGTCAGGCCTTGATCGCGCGTTGATCCTCTGTGCATGGTCACATGCTCGCGGATCACACAGGACGCACCGATGACAAGTTGGGTATCACTATCCTGATAGGGATGGATCTGGGGCGGGCCACCCAAAACGGCAAACGGCCAAACTTGCGTGTTAGCGCCAATCGAGACCCGGCCATACGTTGTGACGTTCGAGACTAAATGGGCATCCGGGCCAATTATGGTTTGGCCTGAAATATAGCAGAAGGGGCCGATCTTGGCCCCATCCTGAATAATCGCACCCTCTTCGATGACGGCGGAAGGATGGATCGTCGCACTCATGCCAAATCTACTTTCATAGCAGCCCATTCCGCCTCGCAGGCCAATTGGCCATCCACTTCAGCTCTACCGGCAAATTTGTAGATATTACGGCGACCGAGTAACACTTCGACATGAATGTTCAGTACGTCGCCGGGCCGGACAGGGCGACGGAACTTGGCATTATCGACCGACATGAACATGATCCCCGCCGATTTGGCGTCAACCTTCAATGTCTTGGACATCAGAACCGCACTGGCTTGTGCCATAGCTTCAATCTGCAACACGCCGGGCATCAGCGGGCGGTTAGGGAAATGGCCCTGAAAGAAAGGCTCGTTCGCCGTCACGCATTTGATCCCACGGATGCTCTGGCCTTCAACATAGTCGAAGCACCGATCAATCAGCAAAAAAGGGAAGCGATGCGGGATCAGGCGTTCAATTTCGTCACAATCAATGATGTCGCTCATCTTCATTCCCCGCCCTTTGGGCTTGTTTGTGGTTTTGGGTTGACCAGTCGCTTAAGGACAACCGATTCTCGCATCCATTGTCGCAGCGGTTTGGCCGGATAGCCACCCCACGCTTGCCCGGCAGGGACCGATTCTAAAACGCCGCTACCAGCAGCAATAACGACGCCCTCGCCCACGCGAATATGGTCACCCAAGCCGACACGCCCGCCCATCATCACATTGTCCCCAATCTCACACGAGCCAGAGATCCCACCAAAAGCGGCGATCACAACGCCCAGTCCAAGCTGGCAATTATGCGCGATCTGCGTGAAATTATCGATCTTGCAGCCGATCCCCAACACCGTGTCGCCAAAGGCACCGCGATCAACAGCACAAAGCGAACCAATTGACACCTCATCTTGCAGGATCGCCCGGCCTAATTGTGGCACATCGACAGGACCAGAGGCCGTGGGGGCAACGCCAAAGCCGACCTCACCAATCACACTGCCCGACGAAATGGTGACGCGGTCACCGATCAGGGCACAATAAATCACTACATTCGCCCCAATCCGGCAATTGCGGCCAATCGCGACACCCGGCCCGATGACACTATTGGGGCCAATCGTCGTGCCCTGCCCAATCTCGACGTCTTCGCCAATGACCACGCCCCGGCCGATCACGACATCGGCTTCTTGCTTCACCGAATTGGGCACAGCCGGTAATGTCGGGTCAAAGTCGCGTCGCGCGACCAAGGCAGCGGCGGCGGCGGCAAACACCGCGCGCGGCTCCTTGACGATCAAAGGGGCAACTCCGGAAGGCAACAGGGCCGCATGCTCCACCCGGACCAAACAGGCCCCTGCCCCGGTTTCAATCGTCGACTTGCCTTTAGCTGGCCCCTGACAGAAGGCTAGATCCTCAGCTCGAGCTTGATCGAGGGGGGCACAGCTGGTCAGCGCTAAGTCAGGGTCGAAGCCCGTGGGTAATTCAGCCTTCACAATCTGGGCCAATTCGCGCAGACGTTTTGGCCCAAGGAGCCTATAGAAGCGCGGATCAATCATCATTTAGGCTCCGAGTCGGACAATCTAAGCCCCTATAAGCGAATTATCGCAGGCCCACGCAAGCCTGACACGCAGGATAGAAAACGCGGCCCCCAAATTAGGAGACCGCGCTGTAGAGCGATGGTTGCTTGTTGAGACTGCCTATGCCCTCAGGACGGGCCGACCACGTCTTACTTAGGCTTTGGTGCAGCAGCAGGCGGACGTGCTGGCAATGGTGCACCGGCTGCGCCAGCCCCTGCAGGTGCCGCTGCGCCGCCTTGTGTTGGCAAAGTCGCACGAACAACGTTGATTGTCTTGGTCGTGGCATTGAGGCGCGTGATCAAATCAGCTGTCATGTCGACGCCGGGAATGAAGGCTTCAACTTGATTGGCTGAAATGGCGATCAAGCCATTACGGGCCACCAAGGTTTGCTGCAAGGCAGGCGCAATGGCTTTGTTGAAGGCGTCGATCGCATTGCGCTCGGTCAATTGCATGACTTGGCTCAAACGCTCTTGCTTCTGTTGGAATTCATTGTTGAGGCGCTGGAAAGCTTCCTGGCGCTGACGGCCAGCAGCACTTTGCGACTCTTGCACCGAGCTCGTCAAAATCGCGCGCAATTCAGTCTCGAGCTGACGCTGATCTGGCTCCAACTCGCGATTGATTTGGTCGCGGATGGCCTTCAGCTTGTTCGCCATGTCTTGGCCAGCGACGCTGTCTTGGATAAGGCCGCCGAGGTCATAGACGACAACTGGGCTCAACACAGCAGGCGAACCAGCTGGGCGCGCAGGCGCTGTCGCTGCAGCAGGTGCCGGGACTGGAACCGGGGCTTGCGCTTGCGCTGCACTTGCAGCCAACAAGGCTGCAACGCCAGCCATGAAATAGTGTGCTTTCATAGAAGTTTCTCCTGGAACATTGAGGGCGGAAAGCCCTAGAAGTTAGTCGCTGTTGAGAAGCGGAAGGTTTCAGCTTTGTCGTAGTCCTGCTTCATGAATGGATTTGAGAAGTCAAAACGAACGGGGCCGAACGGGGAAACCCAGTTGACGGACAAACCAGCAGAAGCGCGCAAGGCCAATCCATCTCGGGTATTTTGATACATACCGTAGCTAATGTCCCCCTTAACTTTGTCAACTGGATCAAGACCGCCGAGGGTACCGACATCCAAGAACAAGGCTGCAGATATGCCATAGGACTCCGGCAGCGGCGTTGGAACGGTCAATTCAAACGACGCGATACCATAGGTCTTGCCGCCCAGCGCGTCCCCATAAACCGTCCGCACCGTTTGGGATAGGCCGTCAGGTTGAGTTGTATCAGAATCTCGGACGGAGAAGACCGTGCGTGGACCAATACCGGCAATTTCGAAGCCACGGAAGCTTTGCCCGCCCTTAAAGAAGCGGTCGTTCACGCGGATCGTGTCATCGTCCCAGCCCGCGATATGGCCGGCAGACAAAGTGGCACTGGCGCGCCAGCCCGGGAACAGCCCACGATAGACCCCGCCGTTGAATTCGCTGCGGTGATATTTGACCCCAGTACCCACGCCGGCAAAATCTTGGCTAAGAGAGATATCGAAGCCACGCGTCGGACGGCGGGGATCGTTGCGCCGGTCCCAGTTGAACGAATAGCCAGCCAGTGAGGTCGTTGTTTTGCCTAACGAACGACACAGCGCACTCGCGTCCAACAAAGGCGTACCGTCGGCATTGAAGCAGGACACAGATGGAATTTCATTGGTGTCATTCCGGAACGTATAGCGCAGGCCTAAACTACGATCTTCGGCCAGCGGGAACCCACCACGTACGCCAAAGCCCGTAGAATTAGTCAAGAAGCCTGCTTCGCGCAGATAATCTTGCTCAACCGAGAAGATGTCGATCCCGGCTGCGATATTGCGGCCCAAAAAGCGCGGCTCGGTAAAGCGAATGTCGATATTTTTCGTCCGCGAGCTGGCCTCAACGCGGAAGCGTAAAAACTGACCCCGGCCGCGCAAGTTTCGCTGCGAGATTGAAACTGCAAAATTGTAAGCTTCTTGCGAGGCATAACCGACGCTGAACGCCAATTCGCCAGTTGCTTGCTCTTCAACTTTGACTTCCACAACCGTACGGTCGGGCAGCGAGCCAGGCTTTTCTTCAATCTCGACCTCTTTGAAGAAGCCCAAAGCTTTCACGCGGTTCTTAGAACGATCGATCAAGACGCGGTTAAATGCATCGCCTTCGGCTAAGCGCAGTTCCCGACGAATGACTTGATCCAACGTCGCGGTGTTTCCAATTACATCGATCCGCTCAACATAGACGCGTGGGCCTTCGTCAACGTCAAATACAATATTGACCTTGCGGTTATCGCGGTCAGCTGTTTCACGCGGGCGCACGTCCACGAACGCATACCCGGACGAACCGGCGGCAAAGGTAATCGATTCAATCGCCTTTTCCACCAAGTCCCGCTCAAACATCGCGCCGGAACGGATCGGCACAAAGGCGCGGAGAACTTCGCCGCTGAGCTTAGAATTCTTGGTGTTTACCGTAATGTCGCCAAACGTGTATTTCTGCCCTTCTTCCACCGCATAGGTGACGAAGAAGTCCTTTTGGTCTGGCGTCAATTCAGCCACCGCTGATTTCACACGGAAATCATAGTGACCTTCATTGAGATAAAACTTGCGCAATTGTTCGCGGTCATAATCCAGCTTGTCTGGATCATAATTGTCTTTGCT
>Ga0247831_1002966_pt1 | contig 26056 bp, 22 predicted proteins | sample LaCruzMarch2015__9_FD_192406 | JGI IMG/M metagenome (GOLD analysis project Ga0247831, IMG submission 192406) | Freshwater microbial communities from meromictic Lake La Cruz, Castile-La Mancha, Spain - LaCruzMarch2015_1m | ecosystem: Environmental > Aquatic > Freshwater > Lake | place: Spain...
AGGCCAGTCCGCCAACGGCATCCCCGGCACCGCGCTCAAAGCCGTCGCACCCATCGCGCGAGTCGCCGCCGCCGCCGGCCTGCCGCCCGCCCGTTTCGCCCTCGCCTGGTGTCTGCGAAATCCGAACGTCAGCACCGTGATCCTTGGGGCCAGCCGAGTCGAACAACTCACCGAAAACCTCCTCGCCGCCGGCGACGTCGCTAAACTCACCCCCGACGTGCTCGCCGCCGTCGATCAAGCCACCGCCGGGCTCCACGCCTGATTCCCCCCGCCATGAACAACCGCTCCTTCCTTTTATCCACTGTCTTCATAGCGAGCCTGTCGCTCGCCTCACTGCACGCCCAAGGCGAACCCACCAACGCCAAGGAGGCGACGGCGCAAAACGCCAAGCCCAACTCCATCTCCCCCGAGCAAAAAGCCGCCTACGACGCGCTTGTCGCCACGCTCTCGCCCGAGGAGCAGGCGTGGGAGCGCACCCTTTCCGAAAACCTTGGCGGCTTCTATTTCCCCATCCACCAAAAGGACCGTATCGCCGGCAAGGTCACTGCATGGAATTATGTGAAAGACGACCCCGCGCTGCCGCGTATGTTGATCATCGGCGACTCGATCTCCCGCGGCTATACCCTCAACGTGCGCTCCGCCCTTGCCGGCCAGGTCAACGTCCACCGCGCCCCGGCTAACTGCGGCCCCACCGCCACCGGACTGGCCAAACTCGACGTGTGGCTCGGTTCCGGCGAATGGAATATTATCACGCTCAACTTCGGCATCCACGACCGCGCAACCCCGCCTGATGTTTACCGCGCCAATATCATCGCTTTGATTACGCGCCTGCGCAAAACCGGCGCGAAACTTTACTGGGTGCGCACCACTCCCGCTCCCGCCGGTCCGAACAAAGAAAACTTTACCGCCGCGCAGTGCGACCAGGTCAACCGCATCGCCGACGAACTCATGGCCGCGGAAAAAATTCCGTCCATCGACCTTTACCGCGCGGTCGAGCCGCAGCTCACCGAGCTTCAACTCCCCAACAACGTTCACTTCAGCGGCAAGGGCTATGCGGTCATGGGCGCCGAAGTCGCCCGCGCGATCAGCGCCGGTCTGGCCGGCACAAAATGAATACAAACCCCGCGCCCTACCGCCACGTCGTCTTGTTTAAATTCAAGGACGGCGTCGGCCCGGAAAAAACCCAGGCCATCGCGCACGCCTTCCGCGCCTTTTGCGCCGGCCTGCCCTTTGTCACCGGCTTCGAGTGGGGCGAAAATTCGAGCGTGGAAAACATCAACCACGGCTACACCCATTGCTTCATCGTCACCTTCGCCGACTCGGCCGGGCGAGATGCTTATCTACCTCATCCGGCCCACCAGGCGTTCTGTAGAGACCACCTTGATCCAAGTTTGGACCGCGTGTGCGTGCTGGATTTCAGCGTGAACACCTGAACCGGACTATTTCCGCCTCAAAAAATCCCCCATGATCCCCGCTCGTCCATTCCCGCTTCGCTCCGCACTGCTCATTGTCCTCCCGCTCTTGGCGGGCGCCCCGGCAGCCGAGGCCGCCTCCTTTCAACCCACCTGGCCTTCCCTCGAAACCTACCAAACCCCCGATTGGTTTCGCGACGCCAAGTTCGGCATTTGGGCCCACTGGGGGCCGCAGTGCGAGCCCGAGAGTGGCGACTGGTATGCGCGCAATATGTATCTGCCCGACAAGCCTCATTATAAAGAACATCTTGAACGCTACGGGCACCCCTCGGAGGTCGGCTTTAAAGAGATTATTCGCGACTGGAAAGCCGAGCGCTTTGAGCCCGATGCCTTGGTGGACTTTTACCGCAAAAGCGGGGCCCGCTACTTCGTCGCGATGGCTAATCACCACGACAATCTCGATCTCTGGAACTCGACTTACCAGCCATGGAACTCGGTGGCGGTCGGGCCCAAGCGCGACCTCATCGCCGGGTGGGTAAGCGCCGCCCAGAAGGCGGGCCTTCGCTTCGGCGTCAGCGTGCACGCGGCGCGCACCTGGCGTTGGTGGGAGGTGACCCGCAACGCCGACAAAGACGGCCCGCATGGCGGGAAACGTTACGATGGGCGGCTGACCAAGGCCGACGGGGCCGGGCAGTGGTGGGAGGGGCTCGATCCCCAGGATCTTTACGAGCAACGGCATGTGATCGGCGGACCTCCCGGCCCGGCCTATGTGGAGCGTTTTTTCAAACGGGTTGACCAGTTGGTCACCGATTACCGCCCCGACCTTCTCTACTTCGACGACGCCGTGTTGCCGCTTTACAAAGACGCCCCGGCGGAGGCGCTCGGCATGGCGGCGAAGTTCTACAACGCCAACGTCCAGCGTCACGGGCGCAACGAGGCCGTGCTCGCCACCAAAGCGCTCAATGAGCAGCAGCGCAAAGCGCTCCTCTACGATATCGAGCGCGGCAAAGCCTCCACCATCCTGCCCGAACCTTGGCAAACCGACACCTGCATCGGCCAGTGGCACTACAGCCGGGCGGTGTATGACAAGAACGAATACAAGGACGCCCGCACCGTCATCGCGATGCTGGCCGACATCGTGAGCAAAAACGGCAACCTCCTCCTGAGCGTGCCGCTCCGGCGGGATGGCCAGCCCGACGAAAAGGAAATCGCCATCGTGCGCGACATCGGTGCCTGGCTGGAACGCTACGGCGAGGCGATCTACGCGACCCGGCCCTGGCAGGTCTTCGGCGAGGGGCCCGCGATGCTGGCTCGCGAGCCCGGCCGGCACGGGGGCGACAAAGATGTCATTACTGTTCCCCTGACCGCGGAAGACATCCGCTTCACCCAAACGAAGGACGCTTCGCGCCTCTACGCGATCGTCATGGCCCCGCCGTCCAACGGTGAACTGGTCATCCGGTCGCTGGGGACCACCGCCGCAGGGGCGCCGCCGGCCATCGCATCGGTGCGCCTGCTGGGCACAGAGCAGGATCTGCCGATCACGCGCGATGAGGCGGGACTGAAGCTGGCGCTGCCGGCGGACCAGTTGCCCGGCTTGGGGATTTTCGCGCTTCGTATCACCACGAAACCATGAGCACCGACCGATCAAAACGACCGATGTTATCAGCCCTGCGCGCTCGACTGAGAGCACCCCAGGGGCGTCGTCGTTAACGGGGCTGATTCCCTGATTCCCTTCCTGCATCAAAATGAAATGGACACTCCCGGCGGGGTTATTGGTGGCCGTAGTTTCCGGCTGTGGGGCGGTGCGCGCCGCTGAGCCGCCACTTACTCCGGTCACGGCGCAACTTTCCACCTGGCTGAACGCACAGGCAGAAGGCCCCGTGCGGGTGTGGGATCCCGGCTCCGAGCCGACCCTCGCCCTCACCGCGGAAAGCGACCGTTGGCGGCTTTTGCCGAAACCCGGTCTCGTGCAGCTCCTCGTCCATGCTGCGGACGCAGAGGCGGGTGGCATGCTGCAAATCACCCTGGGAAAGGGCGGGCGACCGCCGACTCCCGTTCCATTACGGATTCCCGGCTGGCAACGCATCACTATCGCGGTGCCGCCGGAGGATTGGCAGGGCGGAGACCCCGGCGTGATCCAGGTTTCGGCAAGCGGGAAGACGGGGACGATCCAGTTCGCCGGTCCAGCGCATCCGGCCTGGCCACTCGGCCCCGGCCTGAGCGATGCCCAACTCCTCGCGGCGCTTGACCTCGAACGCCCCGAATTGAGCGGCGTTCGCGCGGCGGTGCTGCGGAGCGACATTACGGAGGCCCGGCGCGAGCTCGTCCGGCATTTTCGCGGGCGGACCCAGCCCACGTGGCAGTCCCCTCCCCGGGAGATGACGCTCAACGAAAAGGAGGACTTGGCGGCACTCGCAGCCATGAATGTGGCCGGCGAATTCGCCATGCTGGGCCATCGCCATACCTACCCCGAGGGAGCTGTCGACTGGCACTTGGATCCCACGGAGGGCACGAACGCCCAGACCAACGAGTGGGTCTGGAGCATCAGTCGGCACGAGTTTGCCTCCCGCTGGAAGTATGGCTTGGAGGCCAGTGGGGATGCGCGTTATGCGGCGGCTTGGGGACGCACGATCCTCGGCTGGACGGATGCGATGCCGGTGCCCGCCTCAAACTGGAGCTGGCCCGGCTCGGGCTGGAGAGTGCTCGAGGCGGGCATCCGCACCGGCGAATTCTGGCCCGATGCGTGGGCGGCGTTTCACGCCCACCCCGCCTTCTCGGACGAGGCGCTGCTCGCGATGGTGAAATCGTTTTGGGAACACGCTGATTTCCTCGCGGCGAAGCCTCCCTTTACCGGAAATTTTTACGTGCTGGCCAACTGCGGGCTCCACACCACCGCGACCCTTTTCCCGGAGTTCCGGGACTCCCCGTCGTGGCGCAAAACCGCCGTCGTCAATCTGGAGAAATGCGTCGTGCCCAACACCGGCAGCGACGGCGGGTGGTTCGAAGCCTCCCCCTCCTACCACCAGTGGGTTGTGGACAAACTCGCGCTCGTTCTGAGCTGCGCGGAACGCAACGGATGCGCGAGTGATTTTTCCCCGTCTTTCCGGTCCTTGCTCCGCCGGATGGCCGAGTGGAATGTGCGGGTCTCCACGCCTGACCGCCGTGTGACGGCGCTCAACGACTCGAGCCGCCTGACGCTCGCCTCCGTCACCACCCCGCTGCTGCTCGAGGCGTATTCCGGAAGCACCGTTTTACCTTGGGCCGCCGCCCTCGCCAGCGGAGCCGCGCCCGGCCCGAACCCACCCCTGCCGGCCAGCGAATTCCTCGAAGCGAGCGGCTACATGGTCATGCGCACCTCATGGGGAAAGGATGCGAGCTACCTGCTCTTCGACGTCGGTCCGATGGGCGGAGGCCACGGGCATTTCGATGCGCTCAATCTGGTGTATTCGCCGGACGGCCGCCGCGGCTTGTTCGACGGCACCGGAGGGACCTACGACAAAACGCCCTTTCGTTGGTGGTCGATGTCCACCTTGTCGCACAACACCATCACCATCGACCGGCTGAACCAGTTTCGCCCGAAACCGACCAAGGATGATCCCATCGGCGCGCTGCCGGCGGAGACTCCCGCTCCCGTTTACTTCGAGTCGCCAGCCTACATCTACGCCAGCGGCTGGCACGTGGGCGGCTACGGACGGGAGCCGCAACTCAGCGTCAGGCACCGGCGCGAGATCGTGTTCCTCAAAGAGACCGGGATTGTCCTCGTGCTCGACACCCTCACTCCCGCCGACGAGCTACCCCACGCCTACGACCTGCGTTGGCACGCCGCCACCACGCAGGCTCAACTCACCGCCGACGGAGTCGCCCTATGTGGCGAGGAGGGAAGTCCCCTGCTGGCCATCCTGCCCTTGACTGGACTGGATTCGTTTCATGCCGACTCCGGCGTCACCAAACCAGAAATCCTCGGCTGGGATGTGATCAAAGGAGGCACCTGGGACAAAACCAAGAGCGGCCCTCCGGTGCCCGCGCTTACCGTTCGGCATCTGCGCAAAACATCCGGCCCCACAACCTTTGCCACCCTCCTGGTTCCGCCTTCGCAGTTTATCGAGTCCGGGGCGGAGTATCGTATCACTCGCACCACTACGAGTTCCGCCGCGGTCACGCTCGGCGGCAAACTCTGGGAGGTATCGTGGGGAACCAGTCCGGATGCCCCGATCGTGCTTAGCGGGTTTTCGCCGTTAGGGACGCTCGAGGTGCCCAGAAACAAAACGCGCTGATCAACGCCAGCCCGCTCCCTGGCCTCGCGAACTCCCCCATCCCGTTTATGTTACTTACGCGATTTGGGCATAACCTTTTCCTCGGCTTGCTGCTGGCCGCCTCGGCCTTGGCAGCCAAGAGCGAAGCACCCTACCCGGCGCTGACCCGCATTTTGGACAAAACGCTCTCTTGGACAACGACGGGGCCGTTGCCGTTTCCCGTCTTGCCGGAGGCCGGGGCCGTTCATCTTGCTTACAAAAATCCGGCGGTGGTCAAAGCGAAGGGCGGCTGGCACATCTACGCCTCCCGCAAGTGCTTCGTGGCCGGAAAGGTCCGTCACAGCATGGCCTATCTCGGCCTTTCGGACTGGAATCATCCCGAACAGGCCAAAGTGGTGCCCTTGTTTACGGATGAAGCCTACACGTCTGCCCCCGCTGTATTTTATTATACGCCACACCAGAAATGGTATCTTTTTTATGGACGAAAAGACCCGGCGATCAACGCGGAAGGGCCGGCGTTCAGCACCTTGGATGATATTGACCGCCCTGAAACCATCACCCCGCCGGTGATGTGTTTCCCGTCCGTGCCGGAGTCTCTACCCAAAAAGAATGGCGTGCGCTGGCTCGATTTCACCGTGATCGGTGACGGCAAAAAGATGTATCTCTTTTTCACGGACGACAGCGGCCACTTTCTGCGCAGTTCCACCAGTCTGGCTGATTTTCCGCTGGGCTGGGAGCCGCCCGTGGTGGTCATGAAGCACCCTACGTCGGTGATATTCGAGGCCAGTTGCACGTTTCGGCTTAAAAACTCGCCGCTCTATTTAACCATCGTCGAAGCCATCGAGCCCAAAACCGGTTTGCGTTTTTTCACTTCGTTCGTGGCCGATCACCTGGATGGAGAATGGCGTTTAATCAGTGGCGACGCCCGCCAACCCTTCGCCGGTCTTAATAATGTAAGAGCCGCCGACGGAACCAAGCCTTGGAGTCCCCACATCAGCCACGGCGAGATGCTTTGCGCCACCCAAGACGAGTCCATGACATTGGATCCCGAGAATATGACTTTTCTCTATCAAGGCTGGGACGGGAAAACCCGAGTTCCCGGCGTGCCCTTGGGCAATTTTAACGGCTACCACGAAATCCCCTGGCAACTCGCTCTGCTGCGCTCGCGGTAAAGCTGCTCCGGGCACCCGCTGCTCACGCCTGCACGGAAGGCGGCGGCGCATCCTTTTCGCCGAAGGTTCGCAGCGCGCGGCTCAGGTCGTTGGCGTGTTTGTAGCCCAGGTGGTGGGCCGCCGCCTTAACCTGCCAGCCGTCTTGTTCAATCAGCCGCCGGGCCTCGTCCAGTTTGAGTTGGCGAAAGTATTTGCCCGGCGTCGTCCCAGCCTGATCGAGAAAGAAACGGCTCAAGGTGCTGGGGGCCATCCCGAGGTAATCACAAAGCGCGGGGACGGTCGCGCGAAGGGCGAGATTTTTGCCCAGCCACGACTGGGTGAGCGCCCAGCGGATATCACCCGCCGCAGGAGTGGCCCGGCTGGCCCGCAGCAGCTCCACTTCCATCAAGGTCCGCAGCGCGACAAGGGTCGCAGGCACCGAGGCATCAGCGAGAGAAACCTCTTTCCGGCACTGCACGTGAACCTGTGCTAAAAAATCAAGAGGGCTGTGCGTGAGGGGCAAAAGGGAAAAGCCCCCGTTCGTTGATCTTAGTTCAGGAACTTCCGGCCGGCCCCGCCACACCCAGACCAGAATCTCCACCGGCTTGATGGCGTTCTGCCGGATGCCAAAGGGGAATCCGGGCTCAATCACCAGGGCGGCCGGAGCGCGCAGCGTCCGCACCCCTTCGTCGTTGACCATGCCCACGGAACCGCGCAACAGCACAAAATAGTTCGTGCCCGGATCGACATGCCGGGGAAGCGGATCGCTGGCGAAATCCCGTTGTCCCCAGCCGAGATAGATCAAGGGCAGATCGCCGCGCCCGGCCCAGTTGGGCCTCCCGGGCGGAGGGCTCAGCGTGCCGTTGGTGGAGGGAAAATCGCGCCTAGCATTTTCAGTCATTGTGCCCGTGAAGGCTACCTCATTGCGCTTCAAATTCCAGCCCATACCGAGCAATGTTGGGCCTCAAGTTACCCCCTGCGCTCCGCGTTTGCCCAAGGGCTCTGCGCCGCTCGTCCCGCCACTCCCGCCACCCCACCCGCAATTCTCATCATTTATGAAAATCCTCTCCCTCCAACAACCCGGCTCACTCGTCTGGACCGAGGTTCCCGTTCCCCAACCGGCAGAAGGCGAAGCGCTCGTCCGCGTCCGCCGTTGCGGCGTGTGCGGCACCGACATCCACGCGCTGGCGGGGAAACAACCGTTCTTCAGTTATCCTCGCCGCCTGGGTCACGAGTTGTGTGTCGAGGTCGTGAACGCCCCGGCGGAGAGCGGGCTGGCCGCCGGCGACCTCTGCGCGGTCGAGGCCTACTATTTTTGCGGCGCGTGCCCGGCTTGCCGCGCGGGCAAAACCAATTGCTGCAAAAACCTCAAAGTCCTCGGGGTTCACATTGATGGCGGCCACACGCCGTTCATGACCGTGCCGGCGGAAAAACTCCATCCGGCCAAAGGACTTACCCCGGATCAGATCGCGCTGGTCGAGCCCCTCGTGATCGGCGCGCACGGCGTCGAGCGCGCGGCGATTAAAGCGGGTGAACCGACCGTTATCCTCGGCATGGGGCCGATCGGCCTCGCCGCCGCGATTTTTGCCAAAGCAGTGGGCGCAAATCTCGTCTGTGTGGACCTGCAACCCGAGCGCCTGAAGTTCGCCTGCGAGACCATGCAGCTCGGCACCGCCCTGCCGGCCGATGCCCACCTGGCGGATAATCTACAGGCGCATTTTGGCCAGTTGCCCTCCGTGGTGATCGACGCCACCGGCAATCCGGCCTCGATGCGCGGCACCTTCCAACTCACCGAGCACGGTGGGCGGATTGTTTTCCTCGGCTTGTTCATAGGTGACATGACCTTCGACGATCCGAATTTCCATCGCCGCGAGCTCACGCTGATGGCCAGCCGGGCCGGCCTGAGCGGCACCTTCCGCGAAGTGATCCGTCTGATGCAGACCAATCAAGTGGATGTGCTGCCGCTCATCACCCACCGCTTTGATTTCGCCGATACCGCCGAACGCCTGCCCGGTCTCCACCGCGAGGCCGGCTTGGTCAAAGCCATGATCGATTTCGATAAGGCCCTCTAAGCTCCGGAAAGATACTATGAAAATCACCAAACTAGAACCGATCATTCTGCACGCCCCGGTTACTCGTGGCGGCATCGCCGACAGCACGCACAAACTCACGCACTGGGGCGCGCCCGGCGTGGCGATCCATACCGACACCGGCCACATCGGCTACGGCTTTTCCGGCACCCACGCGCACCTGCCTACCGACCGTTTGATCGTAGATTGTATCATTCACAGCTTCGGGCCGCTGCTCATCGGCGAAGATCCCCAAGAGGTGGTGGCGCTCTGGGAGAAACTGCACAAAAAATCCGAAATCTACTGGGTGGGCCGCGCCGGTATCACTCACCTAGCGCTCGGGGCCATTGATATAGCGCTGTGGGATCTGAAGGCGAAAGCCGTTGGCCAGCCGCTGTGGAAACTCCTCGGCGGCTCGGCGACTAAAAAAGTCGAGGCCTACAACACCGACGGCGGGTGGCTGAACTGGTCGCTCGAAACGATGGTGAGCGATTGCAAACGCCTGGTGCAGGAAGAGGGCTATCGCGCAGTCAAACTCAAGGTCGGCGGGCCCAATCCGCGCGAAGACCTCCGCCGCGTCGAGGCCGTGCGCCAGGCCCTCGGCCCGGATATCCGCATCATGACCGACGCCAACGGACGCTGGACTTTGCCCCAAGCGATCCAAACCGCCGGGCGCCTCGTGGACTTCGACATCGCCTGGATCGAGGAGCCGATCTACTTCGACGACGTCGAGGGGCATCGCCGCCTGGCCGAGACGATCGCCACTCCGATCGCCCTCGGGGAGCAACTTTACATGACCTCGCAGTTCCGCGATTTCATCCACGCGGGGGCCGTGCACTACGTCCAGCCGGATGTGGTGCGCCTCGCCGGCATTACGGAGTTTTGGCAGGTCGCGGATCTGGCGCGCTGCTACAGCTTGCCGGTCGTGCCCCACGTCGGCGACATGTGTCAGGTGCACCAGCACGTCTGCTTCGCGCATCCGGCGTGTTCGCTACTCGAGTATATTCCGTGGCTGCGCGACTGGATGGATAAGCCGGCCCAGATCGTGGACGGTTTTTACGTCGCGCCGGAAACACCCGGCGCGGGCATGACACCCAGCCGCAAGGCGCTCGCTGAAATCAACAAAATCTAACCATGACTACCGCCTCAATAAACCCCTTCCGCCTCGATGGAGAAACCGCGCTCATCACCGGTGGAGGTTCCGGTATCGGGCTGGGCATCGCCCACTGTATGGTTCAGGCCGGCGCAAAAGTCGTCTTGGTGGGTCGCCGCGAAGATCAATTGATCCAGGCCTGCGCCGAGCTGGGGGCGCTGGCTTCCTTCGTCGCCCATGATGTCACGCGGCTGGACGCGGCGGGCGAACTCGTGGCCGCCGCCCAAAAAGTCGCGGAAAGCCCCGTGACGATTCTGGTCAACAACGCCGGCACGCACCTCAAGAAACCCGCCGCCGAGACGAGCCCGGAAGATTTCCAAAGTGTGCTCAATACGCATGTGCTCGCCGCGCACGCGCTGACGCGGGCGCTCATTCCCGGCATGGTGGCGCAAGGCAAAGGCTCCATCCTCTTTACCTCGTCCATGGCCGCCTTCATGGGCGTGCCCTTGGTCTTGGCCTATGCGGCGGCCAAGAGCGCCTACTTTGGCATGGTCTCCACGCTTTCCGCAGAGCTCAGCGCCAAGGGCGTGCGGGTAAATGCCATCGCGCCCGGCTGGATCTTTAGCGAGATGTCGCGCAAAGCGCTTGAGAGCGATCCCGCCCGTAAGGCCAAGGTGTTGTCCCGCATTCAAATGGGTCGCATGGGCGAACCGGCCGACATCGGCCACGCGGCGGTCTACCTCAGTTCAGCGGCGGCCGGCTATGTGACGGGCGTCACGTTGCCGGTCGATGGCGGCGCCTCCGTGGGGTTCTGAGGCCCGCCTCGCATGCCGCACCAGAGTCAGGCGGCGGCGAGAGCCTGTAGAATTTCTGGGATAGGGGAACCGAGCGCCATTGGGGTCAATGGCCTCAACTTATTGAATTTCCATCTTTCCAAGCAAATTTTCAATAAGTTGAAACCTGCCCCCCCCCTTGGCTTGACCCTATTTTGCTCGCCCCGAATCAAACCGCCTCTATGGAACAAAAATCATCGTCGGAAAGCCACGATTCAATACATAGTAATACGACAAAAGTGGATGGCTTTCCGGTAATCATACTCTCCAACGGCCTGCTTGAAGTGGAAGTATTATCCGTTGATAAAAACAACGGGTATTATCGCGCATGCCGCTTTGATTGGTCGGGATTTATGGCACAGGTGACCTACAAAGGTCATACTTACTTCCAGGATTGGCGCGGCTATGATGGTTCGCTCAACCCCGGCACGCACGACCCCCTGAACATCGGCAGCGGAACCGGTATCGCCGAGGAATTCCGCTTCCCGCTGGGCTACGAAGCGGCGACCGCAGGCGGGGCATTCGTCAAGGTAGGCGTAGGCGTGCTGGAAAAATCGACGGATGCCGCCTATTTTTTTGCCAATCACTACAAAATTCTCGATACCGGCGAGTGGAAAGTTTCCTGCGACAAAGACTGGGTGCTATTCGAGCACGCCGTAAAAATCGATTCCGGATACGGCTACCGCTATACGAAAAAGATTTCGCTGGTTCCCGACAAAGCGGAGATCGATGTGCTGCACACTTTGGAAAATACCGGCGGGAAAGACATCGTCACCTCCACCTACTGCCACAATTTCTTCCGCTTCGATAACGATTTTATCAACCCGAACTATCTGCTGCGATTTCCACAAGACATCACGACCTCGGCCGATTTCACCGGTAAAGCCGAGATCAAGGGCAAAACCTTGCGCCTGCTTAAGTCCCTAGTAGACAGGGTGCCAATACGCGGCGGTTTGAATGTGGGAAGCACCAATGCGTTCACCCTGAGCAATGACAAGACCCATACGGCGGTTCATGTTACGGGAAGTCATCCCCTATCACCGAACCCGAACGCCTCGTTTTATGTCTATATCTGGCGGATGGCGCATTGCCCGGAACCGATGATAGATTTAGACATAAAGCCCGGAAAAGCGACATCCTGGAACAATTATTATCGTTTTGATGCGAAATAAAATAATGGAAGCCGCCCAGCTAGTTCCAAGCTGGTTCTAGGACAAAAGAGGCGCTGAGTTTGATATCCGCCGAACTCGGCCCGGCGTTTAAAACATAGCGGCCGGGTTCCGCGACAAAGGCGTGCGTGCCTTCATCCCAATAACGCATCCGCGCAACCTCCACGGGAATGGTAACGGTTTGTGTTTCCCCCGCCTTCAGGGTCACCCGCTTGAAACCGACCAGGCGCAGGCGCGGCTTGACGACTTTTCCTGCCGGCTCCTTGACATAGATTTGAACAACCTCGTCGCCATCGAGCTTGCCCGTGTTGGTGAGGGTCAAGGTCACCGCGATGGTATCATTTGCCTTGGCGGTCGGAGCCGGGAGTTTCATATCGGAATAAACGAACGTGGTGTAGCTCAGGCCATGGCCGAAAGCGTAGAGGGGTTCGCCGCGCACATACATGTAGGTGAAGCCCTGGCTGATGTCATATTCGCTTTGCGGCGGCACCTGTGCATCGGAGGCGTAAACGGTGTAGGGCAGACGGCCCGCCGGGTTCGCTTTCCCGAGCAGGACATCCGCCAAGGCGTCACCCTGGGCCTCGCCGCTCCACCAGGCGGCGAGGCATGAGGGCACATGCTCCTTGATCCACGGTGTGCAAAGGGGGCCGGCATTGTGGAATATGACCACGGTGTTGGGATTCGCGGCGAGGACGGCCTCCACGAGTTGCTGCTGGTTGCCCGGCAGGGCCAGGGTCGTGCGGTCGCATTCTTCGTTTTCGACGTATTGGTTGGTGCCGACGCAAACAATGGCTACGTCGGCGATTTTCGCCGCGTTAACGGCTTTTTGGACTTCGCCGGCGTGATCGAAAGGGGCAGGGGCCGGTTGATCTTTCACCAGCGGCGGGCGCGCTATTTCGGCGCCGGGAGCGAAGAGGATTTCCGCGTCCGGCAGGGCCTTGGTGAGGCTTTCCAGGAGAGCGACCGTTTTGCGGCCCGGCGCCATGATGTAAAAGTGGTCGCCTTCGTAAACCCGCGCCGCCAAAGGGCCGAGCACGGCCACTTTCTTCAACTTGCCCGCGTCCAAGGGGAGCAACGCCGGGTCATTTTTCAGCAGAACGATGGATTTTTGCGAGGCTTCCAGCGAGAGCGCGTGGTGCTCAGGCGAGCAGACCACGCTCATCGAAATTTTGCGCCAGGGGACGAGTTCCACCGGATCGAACTCCCCGAGCCGGAAGCGCACCTTCAGGAGGCGGGACAGGGCTTCGTCGAGCCGCGATTCGCTGATCTGGCCCTCGCGCACCGCTTCCGGGATGTATTTCATGAATTCCTCGTCGGAAAAATCGCAGCCGGCGTTGACCGAAAGCACGACCATTTCCTTGTTACGCACGCCGCCGAGATCCGAAACGGTGAAGCCGTCAAAGCCCCAATCTTCCTTCAGGATATCTTTGAGCAGGAATGGGTTGAACACATTATACAGGCCATTAACCTGGTTATAGGAAGCCATCACGGAGCGCGCACCTCCCTCCACCACGGCGTCCCGCCAGTGCGGCAGCCAATATTCGCGCAACATCCGCTCGCTCACGTTGGCGGACAAGGTTTTGCGGTCCACCTCCACATTGTTCACGGCGAAGTGTTTGATGGTGGCGGCCAGCTTGAGGTAGCGGGAATCGTCTCCCTGCAGGCCCTTGATGAAGGCGACGGCCATGCGCCCGCACAGGTAGGGATCTTCGCTCCAGGTTTCCCCGTTGCGGCCCCAGAAGGGATTTCGCATGATGTTGATCACCGGCGAGCGGTAAACCAGGCCGGTTTTTTCGCCGCCGTGCCTGCCGCCGAATCCGCCTTTGAAGTCGGGGTCGTCATGCCACCAGTTGTTGACCGCGCGGGCTTCGTCTGAAATCGCGTCGGCCACGAGGCGGATCAACTCCGGGTCCCAGGTCGCCGCCATGCCGGTGGGGATGGGAAACAACGTGGTCGCGCCGCCGGCCCAGCGCATGCCGTGCAGGCATTGGTTCCAGTTGTCGGATAAAATATGAAAACGCTTCAGCTCCGGCCCCTTGTGGTTGAGGAGAATCGCCTTTTCCTCCAGCGTGAGCCGGGCGACAAGATCCTTCACGCGCTGCTCCAGCGGGGCGTCGGGATTCAGGTAGGGATGGGTTTCGGGAGAACCGGCGAGGCCGGGGTGTGCGGGAATTTTCCCCTGGGCTGGTGATTGGGCGGCTGTCGATGGGGAGGAGGGATGCGGTTCCATAAGGTTTGTTTAATTCACTAGTGATGAGTAGCGGGGGCCGGCCACGGTGTAGGTGAAGTTCACCGGCCCGAGATCGGCGCCGGAGTGGTTATATAGAATGCGCCCCTCCGCATCGGGTGCGCGGTGCCGAGCGCCGGGGCTTGGGCGATGACGACCGTGGAAGCGGTCAGCGGGCCGGTATCGTTCGCGAGCACGGCGATCCGCGTCTTTTGCCCCGGGTGGATCGTCGCGGCGGCAGACTGGGCGATGGGAGGGGAAGAGAATACGTCGGGTCCGGCCGTGCGACTCGCGGTGATTTCGGATGGGGTAAGCGCGTGGTTATACACCCGCACTTCAGGTAATCGTTTACAGGGGCTACTTTTCAAAGGGGCGTGAGCGTGCGGCCTTCGACGGCGGGGTCGTGCAGACTTGCCGCGATGCCGCCGTGGAGGGCGTCGAGAATAAGAAAACTGGAAACGGCGCCGGCATCGAGCACACCGCGCGAGCGTTCGCCGAGTCGGGCTGAGCGTCCGATTTTTGCCACTAGGGCGCGGGTCGATTCCTTGCCCGCCTCGGCCGCAGCGGTGCTTCTTTGCAGCGCCTCCGCAAAGCCGGCTTTTTCCGCCAAGGAGCATTGAAATGCCTGGTAGGCCGGCACCAGCGTATCGATGAGCGACTTGTCTCCGACTTTGGCCCCGCCAATCTCCATAACGGCTTCGGTGGCGGCCTGGAGCATCGTGCCGTAGTTTTCGGCACTGATATTCTCCAGGTTTTTAGAGTGCCGCCACAACGCCTTGAAAAACGAGCCGTAAAGCGGACCCATGGAGCCGCCGATATCCTCCATCAGGGCTTGCGCGACGACGCGGCAGGCTTCGGAGAAGGTGTGACCGTCCTCCAGCCGCTCGCCTGCCATGGTGAAGCCCTTGTTCATATTCACGCCATGGTCGCCGTCGCCGATTTCGCCGTCCACACTACCAAGGTAGTCTTTATTGGCCTGGATGGCCCTCACGATGCAGCGCACGATGGCGGCACCTTCTTTGTTTTTGAAATAGTTCATAGGAATAATTTTTTTGGGGTATTTGCTAACGTCGCCTGCACGATCAGAACTGTTTCAAGGCGATCGCATTGCACTTCATATCCAGCAATTGCTTTAGTTCGTCATCGAGTTTCATTAGTGTGAGCGTCACGCCCATCATTTCCAGGGAAGAGAAATAATTCCCTACATAGGATTTATGAATGCGGATGTTTTGACCCTGTAGAATCTGTGCGACCTTGCGAAAAAAAACATACAATTCGTTGACTGGAGTGGCCCCTAAACCAGATACTAGGACGGCAACCTCGCACCCCGGCGCAAAGGGCAGGTCGGGGAGGATGTGCTCCAGCGCCAACGAAGCCATCTCATCGGCGGTCTTCAGCTCGGTAATCGCAAGGCCCGGCTCGCCGTGGTGGCCGATACCGAATTCCATCGTGCCGGGTTTGATAAAAAAGTTCGCCTTACCCACGGCGGGAATGGTGCAGGAACTCAGGCCGATACCCACGCTTCGGGTCTGGTCGATGGCTTTCTGGGCCGAGGCGATCACTTCGTCGAGACTGCCGCCCAAGGCCGCTCGCGCACCGCCGATTTTCCACATAAAAATCTCGCCCGCCACTCCGCGGCGTTTGTGGGGCTCCGACTTTGGGGCCGATACCACGTCGTCGTTGGCGACCACGCTTTTCACGGCGATGCCGTCATCGTCCGCGTCGATCTTGGCCATTTTCACGTTCATGTTATCGCCCGAGTAGTTCCCGTAAAGAACCGCGACACCCCGGCCGGAATCCGCCGCCTTGATCGCGTCGGTGAAGGATTTTGCGGTGGGGGACGAAAAGATCTCCCCCACGGCCACGGCATCCAGCATATTCTCTCCGATATAGCCGATGAAGGCCGGTTCATGACCGGAGCCGCCACCCGTGATCACGCCCACTTTACCGGGGACGGGGGCCTGCTTGTATTTAAGGACACGATGATTGTTTGGGACGCGGGATACGAGGTCGGCGTGCGTGACGGCAAAGCCGTCCACCATCTCATTTACTACGTCGTCGGGGTTATTGATAATACGTTGCATGGGTGTGGGTCTTTTTTGGGGGGCAGGGGGAGATGAAACTAGCTCTAGTCCGGGAAAATCACCTCTTCATGGAGGAGGTAATCGGCAAAAGTGGCGGCGGGCGTAAAGAAGCAGGCGACCTTCATATCCTCGTTGGACGAATTGCGGAGCATGTGGATGCAGCCTGCGGTAAAAAGGATGGCGGAACCTTGGCGGACATCCGAGACCACGCCGTCGATATAAACCTTCCCGCTGCCGCTCAACAAATAGACCACCTCGTCGTGTTTGGGATGCGAGTGGGCGGGCTTTACGGTATTGCCGGCCCTGATATTAACCACGTTCATGGAGAAGCCCTTCGACTCCACCAAGTCCGGGGTGTAGAGCCATTTCAGGGAGCGTCCCGGGAGTTCTTGAAAGGGTATTTCGTCTTCTTGTATTATTTTACTCATGGTAAGGAGTGTGCTTTGCGGGCCTTGGAAAGAATTGGGTCGGGCGGGTTATCAGAAATAGAGAGCGACCTCGTTTTTAACTTGGTTGGCGCTGAGGATGTAGTCCGTGCCTTTGTGCGTGAAGAGCCGCGTTTGCGTCGGTCCAACCCCGGTCTCAAGAATGATGCGTTCGATGACTCCGTTCGCTAAATCCACCACTTTGTGAAGCTCGAGCGCCTCGGTATCGCGCCGGCTGCCCACGACGACCACGAGGTCCCCCTTGAAAGTGCCGGCACAGAGGCCGTGGCCAAAGCTCAAGGGTGAAGAGTAACGACGCTCCCAAGTTTGCTCGTTCTTCTTATAGATATTGAGGGTGTTGCCGTGAAAGAGCTCTATCGTAACGAGCTCGTCCACGCCGTCATGATCGAGGTCGATGAAAACAAATTCGCTCACTTCGGTATCAAATAGTCGGGTGACCGCGTAGGAACCCGACGCGTGGGGCCTGATCGCAAAGATGCCTTCGGTGCCCGAGACGCAAAGGCAGTCCTGGCCGTTTATGACGGATTTGGTCATGCCGTGGTTTCGGTAGAGGTTATCCATGATGAGCGTCGGTTTCCAGTCGCAGGAATCCGGATCGCCCACCTTTATCCCGTAAACTTCGCCGGCTTGTTTCCAGTCCTCCGGGTTGGCCTTATGTTTGCTACACGTGCCTATCAACAGGAAGCTTTCACCCTCCACGGTGAGAAATTCGCAGCGGTGGGAGAAGGGGAGCGAAATGACCTTACGTGAGGACCAGGCTCCATCCTTTTTAGTATGGAGAAAGATTCCGGCCTCCAGCCCGATGAAGGGCGGGAAAAGTCCCATCACCGAGACGAGATGGTGATCGCTTCCGGGCACGGGCACCAAACTCATGGTGCCACCGGGAGCCGGAGCAATCTCAACGGGTTCTCGATTTTCGAGATCAAGCAGATAGGAGGGATGCGGTCGCTCCGATCCGGCGCCGACACACAGTCGGTCGCCGACGGAGAAAACGTTGGCCGTATAGACATAAGGCAGATCGATAATTTTTTGTTTAGTGAGCATGGATTATAATGTAGTGTTGGTGGTATAAGAGCTTTCGATTTGGTGAATACGGTCGATCTTGGCCTGGGAGCGGCCGCCAACTTCGTAGGTTGATTTCATCCAGATGGTAAGCAGGGCCTTGGCTTGTTCCGGGCCCATGACCTGGGCGCCGAAAGTCAGAATGTTGATATTGTTGCTTTTTATAGAGCGCTCCACCGAGTAGGCATCGGCCGCCACCGCCGCATATGCCCCGGGGACTTTATTGGCGGTCAAGGCGACGCCTATACCCGTGCCGCACAGCAAGATGCCGCGGGGGTGTTTACCGGCTGCGACGGCGCGGGCCACATCCAACGCGGTGTTGGCGTAGATCGGATCGTCACTTCCGTAGTCACTCGTTTCGTAACCCATCGTGTGCAGATGTTTTACCAGTAAAGTTTTTAACTCCGCAGCATTCGGGTCGCACCCGATGGCGATGGTGGTATTCATGGTGTTTGGGGGGCGTTTAAGCGTTACTCCATCGCCTCAAGCATCTCGCGGATCTTGGTGAAGCCGGTGCGCCCGCTGTTGAAGATGGGGACCTTGCAGTCCCCCAGCATGGGTTCGAGAGCGCTCATGGAGAGTTGCGCCATCACGATGGTATCCACCGTTTTGGCCAGGATATCAATTTCCCGCAGAAGCAATTCGTTGTGACGGGCCACGTTGCCCTTTTTAATTTCGGCGAAGGCTTCGCTACAAAGGACGGTGGTGACGTCGATATCTTTGCCAGCCTCGGCGGCGGCCAGACGCAAGAGGCGCTCCGAGGCCGGCACGGTGGTGGGCACGGTGGCAAGCAGGCCGATCTTCCTGCCCTGCTGGACCGCCAGATCCATCATGGGGCGATCGATTTGTAGCATTGGGGTCGTGATCATCGGCCTCGCTACTTCGACGGCGCGATTAAAGGTCGAACAGGCGAGAAGGATGACATCAACCCCCGCTCCTTGCAGCATGTGCGCGTAGGTTGTGAACTTGTAGAAGTTCTCCTTGGGAATGATGCCCGGAGCGCAGGCGAAATTCGAGTTCTGCACCGTATCATCCACATGATGGACGATTTTTACCTCCGGTAGAATCGAATCTATAAACGGTTGAACGGCTCGGCTGGTAAGCAGAGCGGCGTGGATGATACCGACGGTTCTTTGGCTGATATCTTTCATGGTAGGGAGTGTTTATAATGGAGGGGATTGGCGGTATTGTTCTGGGAAAGTGGGCAAAGCAGTAGCTGAGGCACCCGCAGCGCGCGGGGGAGAGGAAAAAGGGTATTAAAGATGAATCGAAGGGGCGTTTAGCAGAAGATATCGAGGTAAGTAGCCTCCTCGGTGAGGGCCTCCACTCCGTGCTCTTCCGAGGCGTCGAAGTAGAGACTGTCACCGGCGTGGAGGGTGTAGCGGACGTTGCCTACGTGGAAGCAGATGGAGCCGGCCAAGACGTAGAGGAATTCTTCGCCCTGATGCGTGACCGAGTGTCGGCGCAAGGTGCCTTTTTTGATTTGGAAAAAGACGGGTTGGATGCGTTTGGCACCACGGTTGGCGGCAAAGGCAAAGGTCTCGTAGCCGAGTTCGGTGGCTTTAACGGAGGATTTCACCTCCTCGGCAGTGGTGAGAATGGTGCCGACACCGTCGTCCGTTTCCAGCAGAGCGGCCAAGGTTACATTGAGGGCGCCGGCGATCTTTACCAAGGTGGCGACGGGCGGGTTAACATCACCCGTCTCGATGCGGGAGAGTAGACTTTTAGTGAAGCCGCAGACTTTCGCGATGTCATCCTGTGTGCGGCCCTGCTGCCTGCGGATACGCCGAATCAGTTGCCCCAGCCTGCTGTTAACACCTGGCTGCGCGGTCTCGGTGGACTCGATTGCAGGGAGTGCGGCTGACGGGGCGGAGGCTCCCGCTAATGTAATGCTTGGGCTCATGGAATGGTTCAATTTTGCGGGTGACAGAGGGGCTGCGTCTGGAATTTGTAGACCCCGCCGGCTTCAGCTTGGAAACTTAGCAAGTTACCGCCTTCCCTCGCTAGATCAATTGCGGGATGGGTGGCGGCAGGAACGAGGGTGTCGGGAGCGCGTAGGCGGCAGCGGCTGGTCTGGGTGGCGGCCACCGTGGCGGAGACCAGTTTGCCACGCGCCCACGTCATCGAAACTTCAAAGCCGCCTCGCGCCCGGAGGCCCCGCACCGCTCCGTCCGACCATGCAGCCGGAAGCGCCGGGAGTAGCGCGACCTCGCCATCGTGGGATTGCATCAGCATCTCCGTGATTGCGGCGGCCGAGCCGAAGTTGCCGTCGATTTGGAAAGGCGGATGCGTGCAAAAGAGATTGGGCAAGGTGGACTGGGCGAAAAACTCGCGCAGGTTAGCCCAAGCCGCTTCACCATCGCCCAGGCGCGCGAAGCAATTGATGATCCATGCCTTGCTCCAGCCGGTGTGCCGCCCCAGCACATGCTTCAGCCGGTGGTCGATGGACTTCCGGGCGGCCGCGGCCAGATCGGGCGTGCCACGTGGCGTAATCTCCGTGCCGGGATGCAGCGCGAAGAGGTGAGAGATATGGCGATGCCCCGGCTCGGCCTCCTCATACTCGCCCGGCCACTCCAGCAGGCGCCCGTCGGCACCGGCAGCCGAGGGGGGCAACTGCTTTGCCAAGGCGGCCAATTCAGCACAAAAATCCGCGTCGATACCCAAAACCTTGCCGGCCTTGCCGCAGGCGTGGAAAAGCTCGCGGATGATTTGGTGGTCCATGGCAGGCCCCATACAAAGCGCCCCTTCTTCGCCACCCGGCAGACGATACCAATTTTCCGGCGAGAGCGAAGGCCCGCTCACCAATTGCCCGGCAGGGTTGCGCACGAGAAAATCCACGAAAAACAGTGCAGCCTCCTTCATCACGGGAAAAGCACGATCACGCAGAAACGCAGCATTTCCTGAAAAGAGATAATGCTCCCAGAAGTGCAGGCTTAACCACGCGCCACCCAGCGGCCAGATAGCGGCCATCATAGAGATGCCTTCGGGCGCAGTCTCGGCCCACAGGCCGGTATTATGATGGGCCACGAAGCCCCGGCAGCCATAAAGGGTCTGCGCGGTTTTGCGTCCGTTTACGACCAAGCGTTCTACAAAATCAAACAGTGCCTCGTGACACTCGCCCAGACCGTTCACCTCGGCGGGCCAGTAATTCATCTGCGCATTGATATTGATGGTATATTTCGACTCCCAGGATGGAGTGTAACTCTCGTTCCAAATACCCTGTAAATTCGCGGGCAGAGTGCCGGGGCGGGACGAAGAGAGCAGCAAATATTTACCAAAATTATGATACAAGGAAACGAAGCCGTTATCCTGCGCCCCCTCCGCCAGCCGACGCAGACGCACATCGGTGGGAAGGTCGGTCGGATGGGGCTTCGGAGCGTGTGCCTCTTGTGGGGCGGCGAGCGAGAGCTGACAGCGTTCGAAGAGCCGGGCGTGTTCACGAACGTGCCTTTCCCGTAGCTGCGCATAGGGCAAAGCCATCGCCTGCTTAAGTTGCTCCAAGCACTTCTCCAGAGGATGCTCACATCGGAAACTTGTGTTGGCGGCGATGTATATGATCGCCGAATCGGCGTCCTCCACGGACACGAAATCGCCGATCACCTTGGTGCTCCCCCCTTGGGCGGCTACCTTTACCGCGCAGACATAGCGCACCCCGCCCGCGCCGCACTGGCCGGATAAGGCCAAACCATCGGTGCCAAGCGAAACGGAGCCAGGGTCAAAGGGACGGCGGAACAAATGGCCGGCAAAGCGCAGCTTACCCGGGGTATCGGTCGTGAGGCGCAGCGCGATCACCTGGTCGGCTTGGCTGGCGAACATTTCCCGACTAAACAAAACCCCGCCCATGCGGAAACTTACACCCGCCACCGCCTGACCCACATCCAGAAACCGGCGGTAATCGGTCGCACGGCCGAGGGGAGCCTTCATAAAAACCGGCACGCCGGTGGAATCGGGCTGCACCGAATAAGCCGCCGCTCCACCCTCTTCGTGGAAGTAGAGGTTGAAGTCGCACAGGGATTGGTAGGGCCCCAGATGCTTGGGCCGCGAGGTCATCGCGATGCGGGTGAGCGCGGCGGCTTCGTTTAACCTCCCGGCAAAAAGCAGCTCCCGCAAGCGCGGAAGATGCGCCAGCGTATCGGGATTATTTCGCTCCAGAAAGCCACCGAACCAGACTGAATCTTCATTGAGCTGAATGCGTTCGTCGCAGGTTTTGCCAAAAATCATTGCCCCTAAGCGCCCGTTGCCGATCGGCAGCGCATGATTCCAATCAATGGCGGGTTGGTCATACCAAAGCACCGTCTCGGAGTTAAACTCCGAGCTTTCAGGCGTGCCATGGGGCATAACGTCATTCACCATAAAATGAGCATGGCTCAACTTTGTTGAGCCGTCAAGCCTAAACAGTGTTTTTAACGCACACTCCTGAAATTAGGTATTCTGCTAATTAACAGGAAGAACCAAAGAAGACACGGGCGTCTCAGCAGAATTTGACCCGCTTGTTCATAGACTAAAACCGACATTGTGACCAAGGCGGATTTTGGGCCGCTATTTAAGCCCGGAGAATTTGAGTTCCACGGTGTTTTCAAGCTTATCAGAAATGATTTTAAACCGGAGGCGGGCGAGCTTTTTACCCCAGGATACTTCCACCGTCTTGTCGTTCACATCAAAGGGCTCAAACGATGCTTCCACTACGGCGGGATCATACTGCACTTCAATCGCCGAGTCCTCATTGCGTAGCTCTATGACACCGGGGCTCTTTTGTATCATTTCACAACCGGTTAGAAAATTGAGATACGAGTTGGTTTTGAACTCGGTTAAGATGTAGGTATCGCGCAAGAGCAGATACAGCCCGCGCTCGAGAATCAGGGTGCGCTGCCACGACGCGACCGCCGCAGCCGCCGGATAGGCCCCCGCTAGGTCCAAGGAAAACCGCACCCGCTGCGCATCGCCTTGCAGTTGGGTCTGCTTCGCCCGAAACTGTTCGCCCGGGGCCTGCTCTACGCCATTGATATTCGGAACATTGTGGTAATCGGAGCGCGTTGGCCAAAACGTATACCTCAAGTTGCCGAAGGAATGCTTGGTGTAGTAGAGCTTGCCCGCATCAATCAAGAAGGGCTTGTTATCACGGAAAAGTAGAAAGTTGCCGATGTCATTATGATTATGGCTCTCGTTATTATGGCCGCCTTTGGCGACAAAATAGAGGCCACGGTGGGTCTCAGCGCTGTCCCGTCCGCCGCCTATCTGGTTATCCGCAAACCAGAAATGGCTCTGTAAAGGTTCCCACGGAGTAAATGCCGTAATCCTTCCGTTGCCTACATAGGAACTTCTCCGGGCCAGAAAAGAAGCGAAGCCCATCATCTTTTGATCACCGGCGACCTCGCCCCAGCGAAATACTAACTCGGGGTCGAAGTAGTTCTTCGCCGCCGCATCCGCGAAATTGACGTAGTAATCGTCCCCGATGTAAGCGTTATAGGCGTATTTGCCGAGGTTTTTAATCAACTCGTTCTGAAACACATCCACTTTGCCATTGGTCGCCAGGTATAGGTTATCCAGCGCGGAAAAAACCTTGGCCCCTGCCACTTTCCAATAACTCGGCCCCTCATCGCACCAACCATCGGACTTTACATAGTTGAGATATTTATCGATGGAACGCATCGCCTTGTGGGCAATCTTTGCCCGCCGACCGGCATCCTTCTCCATAAGGAGCGCGGCTTGCAGCACATTGCAGTTGATCCACGGGTTCCAGTTATTGACAAATTTGTCGTGAAAGCCAAACCACCAGAAATCGTTCCGCTCAAGGTAGGGCGCAAACACCCTTCGATTCATCTCCACTTCGATTCTTTCCGTGATGATGGGATTCAATGCATCGAACTGGGCCTTGAAGAGAAAGTATATCCGGGATAGTTTTATCGCTTTCTCGGAAACGAATAAATCAATAATAGGTTCGTTGATGTCCGGAAGCGAGCCCTTGCGCTTTTGCACGTAAACGTGGGCGGAGATTCCCCAGAAGGAGTTTTCACACATCGACCAAACACCGTTGAGAATCTGGGGTATGAAGCGTCCCTTGTTTTCGATCAACTCCGCTTCGACCAATTGGTCGAGCGCCCGGACTCGTTCGAAAGCAATATCCTCCATGGCGTTTCGGTCGCCGACCGCATCAAACGCCAGGTAGCCGCTCGCAGGTTCCGCCGGCCAGGTGTAGCCCAACTGTTTCTCTCCCTTGGCAATAATACCGGCAATCTGCTTCTCGGTATAGCGTTGGGCATACGCCGGCGATGGATAGATCGGATCTCGATACCAGGTGGCGGGCGATTGAAGGTGCTCCTGCAAAAAGGCTTCGGAATAGTTTGGAGCAATTATATTTCGCATGGTCGCACGTGAGTCAGTGGAATCTGTTGTCTTACCGTTTCCTTCCATCGGCAAGCCGCAAGCGGCAAGGGTGGCCAGTAAGGTGATGTTTCGTAGACGGAATTTTTTATGGAGCGAGTGTAACATAATATTATTATGAATTTTTATATCTAGGATGTGACTTTGAACCAGTCGAAATCTACCTGACCGCGTCTCGCATCCACGTTATAGGTGAAAAGGGCAATGCTGTGGGATTCAAACCACTCGGTGCGAAAAACGATGTTGGCCATGAGTTGCACGAAGTTTTCCCCGTCAAAGCTGTAATACAGGGCGCCAATGCCGTGGGTGGCGGTTCCCCTTAGATAGATGTGGTTTTGGCCGCTCACCTCGAGTCCTGCACGCTGTACCAATGTCCCTTCGGATTTGGCGTAAACCGCCAGCGAACGTATTCCGTGCTCTTGGACCACGCCGATCCAAGCGTAACTTTTGTTAAGATAACAGAGTCCGGCGCGCTGGCCATCTTCCATTTTGCTAATATCAACTAGCGTCGTCCCAGTGCATGAATTTCCCACGGTGAGCTGGCTCAATACATTTCGAGCAAAAAGTATGGAGTCCTCCTCGGCGGGAACCTTTTGATGCAGTCCATCTTCTCCGGCGCGCTTCTCCAGGGTATCCGCTTTTAGACGCAAATTGCCTGGGCGTTCGGTAAGAGACCAGAGGGCCGAAGCGGGGTTGTGGTTCCATCGCCACGCCAAGTTGAGGGACTCGCTGTTAAAGTCGTCGAGCTCATTCAAGACTGGGTTTCGCGGCGGAGATTGTCCGAAAGGCAGGGCACAGCGGCCAACTACGGTTCCCGGCTCATTTTCCGAATCCACTTTTCCGATCCACGGCCACTCATTACTCCAACCTGCTGGTTCCAAGAAAGGAACTCTGCCATAACCGGCAAAACCCACGTGGTGGATAAACCAGCAGCTCCCGTCCGGGAGCTCCGCCCAGCCGCCTCCCCCCGGCGAACAGCCTTCGCCACCGGCAGTTAATATTCTGCGTTCTTCAAAGGGTCCGTAGATATTTTTAGAGCGGTAAACGTATTCGCCTCTAATGTCGTGCTGGCCATGCCCCATGCCAAAAATATAATAATATCCATATCGTTTTAATATCAGGGGATTGTGGACGCTCGGATAGGTTTCCCTGATGGTAAAGCCTTCATCGAGGATATGCATTCCGTCGGAACTCATCTTATGGATCACCAAGGGAGAAGGTCCGAATCCGCTATGGATCAGGTAAGCCTGGCCATCATCGTCCCAAAATGGGCAGGGGTCCTCCCAGTGATGCGCTTTATGAATCAATCGCACCGGCTCCCATGGGCCTTTTATGTCCGACGCGGTGCTGGCAAAAAGCCCATCGACGGAATTCCCGCAGTGCATGATGAATTTACCATCGTGGTAGGCCAGAGATGGCGCCCAGCTTCCCTGTTGATAGCCTTGTCCGGGGTGGTTATATTTTTCATCATAATCGAGGGATGAATAGATGCGGGCGATGATTTTCCAATTCACCAGGTCCCGTGAATGGAGCACGGGCATGCCCATAAAATGATGGGATGCGGACACCATGTAAAAATCGTCCTCGTGCTGAAGGAAAAACGGATTGTTGTAGTCGGACCAGAGCACGGGGTTCAAATACGTGCCATCCGCTTGGGCACCCCAATCATTCGAATCCAGATGGGTAAAGAGTTTCATATTTTGGCTGATGAACTGATGTTGCCGGGGATGATAAAGTTGGGGATACGGCTTAGCGGTGGCGGTTAGCGCCTCCAAATTCGGTTTGATAGAAGGGCGAGATGTGTTCGCCGGGCGCTACGATACGGTCGATGGCTGCGCTGTCTTGGGCGGTGATTTCTACATTGAGGGAGGCGAGG
>Ga0247831_1002967_pt1 | contig 26043 bp, 28 predicted proteins | sample LaCruzMarch2015__9_FD_192406 | JGI IMG/M metagenome (GOLD analysis project Ga0247831, IMG submission 192406) | Freshwater microbial communities from meromictic Lake La Cruz, Castile-La Mancha, Spain - LaCruzMarch2015_1m | ecosystem: Environmental > Aquatic > Freshwater > Lake | place: Spain...
GCGAAACGGGCCAGCGTCGGCGCGGCGAGGATCAGCACGATGGTGCCGAAAATGCCGCCGATCACCGAGGTCGAAAGGCAGATGCCGAGTCCGCGCCAGGGCTCGCCGCGCTGGGTCAGCTTGTAGCATTCGTCGGCATAGGCGGCGGACGCTGGCGTACCGGGAATGCGCACCAGCGCCGCCGGGATGTCACCGGCGAAAATCGCCATGGCCGACAATGCGACGATGGCCGCGATCGCCGGGACCGGCTCCATGAAGAACGTGAAGGGCACGAGCAGCGCGGTACCCATTACGGCCGTCAGCCCCGGCATGGCACCGATCAGGATACCAAGGAGGCTCGCGAGGGCGATCACCCCGAGCACGTTGGCGCTGAACACGATCTGGAAGGCCTTGAGTACGGCGTCCATATGCCCGGCGTCCATGCGACGATCCCTCAGATCAGTCCGGCGAGCAGGCCGGGCGGCAACGCCACGCGCAGCAACTTGACGAACAGCAGCTGGAAGCCGACCGCAATGGCAAGTCCGGTCAACACCGCCCACGGCAGGCGCATGCCCAGCATCGTGGCGACGGCGACAACGATCAGCGCTGCCGTCGGCACGAAGCCGAGCGACGTGACGGCCAGGATGAAGAATACGATCGCCGCGACCAGCAGTATGACGCCTGCGAGCGCCTGCCGCGTGGCGAAGAAGTCGGGTGGTGCGATCCAGGCCGGCACGCCCTCGCCACGGCCGACGCGCCGCTGCTCGAGAGCGGCGAGACCGAGGCCGGCTGCCACCAGTACGCCGCCGATCAGCACGGGGAAGAACCCCGCGCCGACGGGTTGGCCGGAAGGTGTGCCGAACCCGAGGCTGGCGTTGATCAGCGCCAAGCCGCCGAGTGCGGTCAGCAAGCCAATCGCGCGATCACCGAGCTTCATCAGTGGCGTCCTCTGGCGTGGCGTGCCGGCTGCACGCCGGTCGACTTCACTTGGCGAGGCCGAGTTCCTTGAGCAACGCCTCGGCGGTCGCCGCGAACTTGGTCGCGAATGCCTTGAACGCGTCGGGACCGTCCCACACCGGCGTGATGCCGCGCTGCTTCAGCGGCCCCTGCACCATCTCGCTGGCGTGTGCCTTGGCACCGGCGTCGGTGATCTTGGCGAGTATGTCGGCGGGCAGCCCCTTCGGCGCGCAGAATGAGAACCAGTTGACCAGCGACCAGTCGAGGCCGGTTGCCTCTTTCACGGTCGGCACGTCGGGGAACGAAGAGAGCCGCCTTTCGTCCATGGTGACGAGGATGCGGACGGCCTTTGCATCGGCCAGCGACTTCGCCTCGATCGGCGAGGCGGTGACCATGGTGAGCCCCCCGGCGACGAGATCCTGCAACGCCGGTGCGCCACCTTGGCTCGGCACGAATTTCACCTGGTCGGCCGGCATACCGGCGGCCTTGGTGAGGCCGGCGATCGCCATGTGCCACGGGCCGCCCGCGCCCGAGCCGGAGGTGGTGAAGGTGCCCTTCGGTTTCGCCTTGATGTCGGCCATCAGCGCCTTGAGGTCGGCGTAGGGCGAGTTTGCCGCGACGGTGACGCCGGCCGGAAGCGTGGCGAGCCGCGAGATGAGCGTGAAGCTGTCGGGCGTGATGGCGCCAAGACCGACAGTCTTGAAGTAGGTGATTTCGGACGTGCAGGCGCCGACCGTGTAGCCGTCAGCGGTGGCGGTCGCGATCGCCGAGTGTCCGACGATGCCATTGCCGCCGGTCTTGTTGACGACGTTGACGGGCTGGCCGAGTTGCTTTTCGAGGCTGGCCGCGAACACGCGGGCGACCTGATCGGTGCCACCGCCGGCACCCCAGGGAACGATGAAGGTGATCGGCCGGTCTGGCCAGGCAGCGTGGGCGATCGAAGCCGGTACGATGGCCGCCGCCGCTGCCGCGAGCGTGAGCAGGGACTTGCGCATGGGTTTCCTCCGGTTGCGCGATCGTTGTCGATTGTCGAGTATGATCCGGCGTGATCGCAACGCGCCGGACAATTGGAAATTGCGCGGTGTCAGCCGGCCGTCGAGGCGGCGACAGCTTCGAGTGCGGCGCGGCGCTCTGCCTCGCTCTGCGGACGCGGCTTGGCCATGCGGGTCGCGACCAGCATCGCCTGTCGCGTGGCGCCGAGGTTGGCGATGCCCTTGCCGGCGATGTCGTAGGCGGTGCCGTGCGCTGGCGTACACACCGGCACGGTGTAGCCGCCGATCAGCGTCACGCCCTTGTCGAAGCCAATGAGCTTCATGGCGATCTGGCCCTGGTCGTGGAACATCGTCTGCACGGCGTCGAAGTCGCCGCGCGTCGCCCTGACGAACACCGTGTCGGACGGGAACGGCCCCTCGCAGATGACGCCCTGCGCCTTGGCAGCGATGACGGCGGGCGCGATCTCGGCATCGTCCTCGTGGCCGAAGTTGCCGCCGTCGCCGGCATGCGGGTTGAGTGCTGCGACGGCGATCCGCGGCGCGGCGAAGCCGGCTTCTTTCATGCAACGGTCGGTCAGCAGGATGCCGTTCAGCACGGCGTCGCGAGTGATGAGGCTCGCAACCTTGGAAAGCGGCACGTGCGACGTGATCCGCGCGTTCCACAGATCCGGCAGCACGTTGAACTCGCGGCCCGGGCCACCGCCGAGATCCGCGCTGATGATCTCGATCTCGTCGATGTAGGCCGGCCAGGCGAGCCGCATCGCGTGCTTGTTGAAGGGCGTAAAAGTGACGGCATCGGCGGCCCCCGCACGCGCGAGGCGCAAGGCCGCGCGGAAATTGCGGAGCGCGAAGGCGCCGCCGGCCTGCGAGCTATTCCCCGTTGTCATGGTGGCGGGATCGAGGTGACCGAGGTCGACCAGTACGGCGCCCTGCGAAAGGTCGAGCGCCGCGTTGCTGCCCGGCCGCCAGACCGGCAGGTCGAGCGTGACGCCGGCGATGCGAGCGCCTTCCGCGAGCGCCCGGGCGTCGCCGATGACGATGTAGGTCGCGGCGGCGCGGCACTCGGGGTCGGCGAGCAGGCGGGCGGTCAGTTCGAAACTGATGCCGGCGGGGTCGCCCATCGCAAGGGCGAGCACGGGCTTTCCCTCGGCAGGCGCATCGGTGGGCGGCGTGGCGCTGGCCATGGTCGTTTCTCTCCCGGTGTCGTCTTGTTGCTCTGGTTTTGCCCGGTCGACAGCCGACAATCAAGCCGGCAACGCCGCTGTACGGCGCCGCAAACGCGACAGGAGGTCCGCTTGGCTTGCATGCGCGGGTCGGTGCAGCGAACCGGCCGAACCACTCCAAACCGTCACTGCGTCGCTCTTGCGCAGGCTGTCGCTGGAACAGGGCGGCGCGGCCGTGACTAAGTCACAGACACCCCCGGAGCACCCCTGCTACCGAGGATGGGTCAACCCGCCCGGAGAACAGCCATGCCCCAGAATATCGGTTCTATCGACCGCATCATCCGCATCATCGTAGGCCTCGGGCTGATCAGCCTCGTCTTTGTCGGACCCATGACGCCTTGGGGCTGGATCGGCATCGTGCCGCTCGCCACCGCCCTGCTCGGCTGGTGCCCGCCCTATTCGCTACTCGGCATCAACACCTGCGGCGTCCAGAAGCGCTGAAGCCGACAGGCCCGGCGACGCAACCGGACTGACGACCGCGCGCATAGCCCGCCAGTGCGCGCGCGGTCGTCCCGCCGACCTACGCATCCCCAGCTGTAGCTTGCTGCAGGAGTCTCGATATGAGTGGCCAGAGTAACGCGGACCAGTCGCCAGCCGGCGTTACGGTAAAGCCTGTGGTTGCCGGTTTCTACGACCCCGAGACCGCGACCATCAGCTACGTCGTGCGCGACCCGGCGTCGAAGTCCTGCGCCATCGTCGATGCCGTGATGGACATTGATTATGCGGCAGGGCGGATCAGCTATCGATCGGCCGATGTGGTGATCGATTATGTCGTAGCGAACGGTCTCACCGTCGAGTGGCTGATCGAGACGCATGCTCACGCCGATCATCTGTCCGGCGCGCCCTACATCCAGAAGAAGCTCGGCGGCCTGATCGGCATCGGCGAACACATCGTCACCGTGCAGCAGGTGTTCGGCAAGGTCTTCAACGAAGGAACCGAGTTCCAGCGCGACGGGAGCCAGTTCGACCGCCTGTTCAAGGACGGCGATACCTACGCGATCGGCACCATGACGGTGCGCGTCATGCACACGCCCGGCCATACGCCCGCATGCACCACGCATGTCGTCGGCGACGCGGCGTTCGTCGGCGACACGTTGTTCATGCCGGATGGCGGCACCGCGCGCGCCGACTTTCCCGGTGGCGACGCCCGCACGCTCTATCGCTCGATCCGCCGCGTGCTGGAGACGCTACCGCCCGAGACGCGGTTGTTCATGTGTCACGACTATGCGCCGGGCGGGCGTGCGGTGACGTGGGAGACGACGGTCGCCGACGAGCGGGCCGCCAACATCCACGTCAGGGACGGCATCAGCGAGGACGCGTTCGTGCGCACCCGCGAGGCGCGCGATGCGACGCTCGCCGTGCCGAAGCTGATCGTGCCGTCGCTTCAGGTCAATATCCGCGCCGGCAACCTGCCGGAGCCCGACGAAAGCGGCAAACGCTTCCTCAAGGTGCCGATCGACGGGCTTTGAACGCGCGCTCCGGGGTCGCTCGCGCTGCTGGTTGACGCGGCCATCGGCCTCGGGCAACCGTTCGGCGAAACGCGAGGAGACCCTATCAGCATGGCCGACAAGACGATCGACGCGCGCGGAGCGAACTGTCCGATCCCCGTTCTGAAGGCAAAGAAGGGCATCGGTGAGGTGCCGGTCGGCGGCACGCTGGAAGTGCTGGCGACCGATCCGGGGTCGCTCGAAGACATGCGCGCATTCTGCACGTCGACCGGCCATACGCTGGTCGAGCAGACGACCGAAGCGGGCGTGTTCCGCCATCTCATCCGCCGATCCTGAGACGGCGGACGGAGGTCCGGCTCAGATCTCGGCTTCGAGCATGCGCTCCAGTGCGCGGAGGCCCGCGACGGCGCCGGCGACGATTGCGGCAAATGTGATGAACGAGCCGAGCGCCAGCGTCGAGACGCCGGTGATCGCCTGCCCCACCGTGCAGCCGAGCGCCATAACACCGCCAATGCCCATCATGACCGCGCCGAGCAGATTGCGCCGGGTGTCGCCGACGTCGGCGAAGGTCTGCAAGCGGAACGTGCCCTTCGCCAGTGCCACGAGAAACGCGCCGAGGATTGCACCGAGCACCGTCGTGACGCCGAAGCCCGGCATCATCGCAGCAGTGAACCGCTGCATCCATTCGAGCGTGTCGGCGGTCGGGCGGACGTAGGTGAGCGACACTGGCGCCACCGGTTTGTCGGCGAGATCGTCGAAGGCGAGCCCGGTCAGTGCCCAGCCGGCGACGGCGACGAGGCCGATGCCGAGGCCAGCGAGAATGTGGACCGGCGAGGCGCGGAATTTCGAGTCCTTGAAGCAGTAGACCAGCGCGCCGCCGCCGATCAGCGCCGTTACGACTAGGTTGCCGGTCGGGGTGGCGAATCTGGCGATCGTGCCGATGATCTCGCCCAGCCCTTGGGTTGCGAGCTTGGCGCCGACGAAGGCGGACAAGTTGAACGCAGTCGCTTGCTCCAGCGTCGCCCGCAGCGGGCCGATCAGCCCGCCGATCGTCATGTAGGCGAAAATGCCCATCACCATCAGCACCATCAGCGCGCGCAGGTCGCCGGCGCCGACGCGGGCGAGGTTGCGGCTGGCGCAGCCGCCCGACAGCACCATGCCGAACCCGAACATCGCCCCGCCGACTCCATGGCCGAACCAGTTCAATGTCGGTGTAAGATACATGGACTTGGCGAGTTGCACGACGCCGGCACTTTCGAGTGCCTGTGCGCCGATCAGGGCGATGGCGGCGGCAAGCACCCAGGCGCGAAAGCGGCGCCAGTCGCCGAATGCACGGATGTCGGAGATCGCGCCCATCGTGCAGAAATTCGTGCTCTGGACAATGGCGCCGAAAACCAGCCCGAACACTAGCCCGCCGCTGGCGAGCCAGATCCCCGGATTGGCGGTGATGGTTTCCTTCAGCGCGTCCATGGCGTCCCCGTTGCGAACCTTGCAGCCCGATGCGGACAGCGAAGGGAGCGGACGCTAGCTGTGTCGTGCGGCACGGTCCAGACGCGTGTCGGCATGCGCCGACATCGACGGCGCCCCCGAGGGAACGCCGTCGCTGGACCACATAGGCTCTGAGAACCTGCTTGCGCCAGGGGCGGTCAGGGCGCGGTTTTCTGCTCAGCGACCCGGCAGCGTGAAGAACGGTGCGGCATTTAGGATCACGTTTGTCTGTGCGACCAGCGCGCCGAGTTCGCCGGACGCTTTGACATAGGCGAGCCACTCGGCGTCCGCCCACATCACGGCGCGCTTGGCCGTACGATCGGCCAGGTCCTTGTAGGCCCACACGTGCACGTAGGAATTGACGTCGCCGACCTCGGTCGTCGCGTACAGGACTGGCGGTCCGAGCAGGCGCGATTGCGCCGCAAAGCCCTTCTCCTGGTAGAGCGCGAGGTGGGCTTTGATGGTGCCCGGCTTGCAGGTGTAGGTGCGCATGTCGAAGATCATCGTGGTCCGTCCCTCACTGTTGACGATGGTGCAGGCGTATCGGCAGCGTTACAAAACACCGAATGTCGCGAAGGCTTCGGCGGCACCCATGCCGCCCCGGATCGCCTCGGCGACGCGGTTCTCGGTCTCGGCTTTCTCGACGGCCCGCGCGATTACCTCGGCTTCGGCCTCGCGCGGGATCACGAGAACGCCTTCGCGGTCGGCGAACATCAGGTCGCCCGGCGCGATCCGGATTCCGGCGATCTCGATGGCGCAGCGCCAGTCGACCACCTTGCCGCGTGCGCCCTGATCCTGCGCGTAGAGCCCACGCGAGAAGACCGGGAAACCGAGTGCTTCGATCTCGGAGGCGTCGCGACAATAGCCGTCCAGGATGGCACCGCGCGCGCCGAGGTGCATGGCACGCGTCGTCATCAGGCCGCCCCACAGCGCATAGGTCATCGAGGCTCCGTTGGCGACGTAGATCTCGCCGGGCTTCAGATCGTCGAGTGCCTCCATCAACAGTCCGAATGGCTTCGCCCTGAGCGGGCCGCCCGCGCTCGCCCGATTGCCGTCTGCGGGCACGTCGGCCTCCAGCACCGGCATCGCGCGGCCGGCAAGTTTCGATGACGTGACCAGCGGCTTGATCGGCTGCGGCAGGAACTGACGGGTGAGCCCCATGTGGTCCATCACGTCGCCGACGACGGCCGTAAACAAGCGCTCTTCGAGCAGTGTGAACAGTTCTGTGTCGTTGGCGTACGCGGCGGTTCTGGTCGGGGCCATGCGGGCATCCTCCGGTCGGCGGCGTTCGTCGCCGCGCGCGAGTGGGTCGAGACATGTCAGCATGAGCGCGGAGCATCGGCAACAGCGCTGGACGCGAGGCTGAATACCGGTCTTTACAATTGTTCGCTTTATGTTCTATGTGCCGATGCCGTACTCGGGAGGGCCGTCATGGAGGACATCGACCTGGAGCTTGCCCGCGACATCGCCTACGCGCTGAAGCAATCGCCGTTCAAGGCGAAAGGCCAGCCGATCGAGACGCTGGCGCTCGTCGCACAGGGCGTCGTCGCCCACCTGCACCGCGCCGGCTGGCGCATCGAACTCGGCCCCCCTGTCGAGGCGCACGGACCGACAGTGGGCCGGGTGCCAGGGCCAGAAATACGGGGGTGATGGCGACATGCGTTCATTGTGGGCAGCTGGGATTGGTGTCGATCCGTGCTCGCATTCCCGTGTCGCCAAGGAGGGAGTGTGACGAACCAGATCAAATCGCGCGCCATCATCCTCGCAGGGTTGATCGGTTACCTGATGATCCTGGCGATCGGCTACGTCGTCGCCATGTCGCCGGTGCCGGACGAACGCGAGCTGACGACTTTGACTGGGCGGCTCGACAGCGTGCGGCTTTGGCAAAGCCCTAAAACGCGCAAAACGGAGATCAATCTCGACGTGGTCGGCGGCGATGGAGCAGCGGTCAGCATCCACATGGAGGACTACGACAGGGCGGAACTCGCGCGCCGTCTCACTGAAGTTGCCGCCCGCGGTGCAACCGTCACCGTGCGCTATCGCCGGTTGCCGTTCGGCAATCGCGGCTACGCCGTCGCCGACGAGGCCGGCGTTGTTCTCGCGTTTGCCGATGTGCGTCGCGTCCTCGAAGCGCGCGAGGCAGCCCGAGACAGTAACGATCGTTGGGGCTTCCTCTTGCTCTATGGCGGACTACCGCCGCTGATTTTGATGTACATCTGGTGGCGTAACCGCAGTGCGCCGGCAGTGAAACCCGACGCGCCAGTCCATCGCGACGAGGCCCGTCTTGCGCACGATATCGTCAGTCAGCGCACGCTGGCGCTTGCGATGTTGCCCGTGGTGGTCGGCCTTGTTGCGCTGGCCGGCGTACCGGGCGAGGTGATGCGTGTACTTGGACCTCGCCCGCTCGGTCTGCCGCCGATGGCCGCCTACATCGGCCTGACGACGCTCGCGCTGCTGCCCGTCGCCGGCGTGATGTGGCATCTCGCCAGCGTGATGCAGGCGATCCGGCGCCGATCCGGCCGCATCCCGGCGGGGAAGTGGTCGCTGCTGATCGAAACGGCCATGGCGTGGCAGGATCATCAGGTTCGCGGGCCGGCGCTCGGCGCGCTGGCATACCTCGCGGCGTTCTTACTGCTGGCCGGGGTGTGGATCGTCGCCGCAAGTTGAACGTTCGCCCTTGGCCCGGTCCTGTTGCCCGCGAGGCACGTCACGGGGCCGCCTGTCGCGGGCAAGCGCAGGGCTTGCGACATCGGGGGCCAAGTCCTGATATGGCCCTTGACACAGGCAATTGACGGCTCGAACCGGCGGGAGCGGCGCAATGGCAGACGAAAAGACTGAGAGCGGCCAGGGTCCGAGCTTGCGTCGGCGGGCGGGCGATATCGCCGACTACATTTTTGGCCGCAACGCCACCATCGGGCTCGCCTCGCTGATGCTGCTGATCATCTCGGGCTATGCAACCTGGGCCGGCATGCAGGACTTCATCGTCGGCGTGTCGCAGACGCAGGGCGCCCAGGGTCGCGCCATCGGCCATTCGGGACTGTCGGTCACCAACGACGCGCTCGTCGTCGCGATCGTCGTGGCGCTCACTTTCCTGATGTGGATCGCGCTGCGCGAGAGCTTCGGCGCCAACCGCAGCTTCCGCGATCGCATGATCATGATCCCGCTCTACGTGTTCCTGTTCCTGTGGTCGGTCGGCTTCGGCTACGGCTTCTGGTGGAGCCTGATCGCCGGCGAAGAAGCGACCAAGACCAGCCTCTCCGGCCTGCAGGAGGACGCGCGCGACGCCGGCCAGGTGATTGCTGCCCGCCTCGACGCGGTGAAGATTCAGATCGAATCCGTCGCCACCTGGTCGGAAGGCCAGATGAGCCGCGAGCAGACCAGCGGCGGCAGTTGCGGCGTGCCGTCGGGCGCCGGCCGCGGACCGCTCTACAACGCGCGCAAGACGGTGCGTGACAGCATCGCCTCGCTGCGCGACAGCGTCGTCACCTCGTGGATCACGCCCGTGCAGGCCGATCTCGACAGGTTGAAGCAGACGGCCGCCGAACTCGGCGGCACCAGCGTCGAAGAGCGCCAGCGCCTTTTCGAAACGCGCGCCAACCAGATCCGCTCGACGGCGCGCTCGCTCGCAGCCCGCTCCAACGAACTGGGCGCCTCGACAGCAAATGAGATGCGCGCGATCGCCAACGCCATCGCCATCGAGCCCGGCAAGCCGGGCTTCTCCTGCTTCGACCCGACACTCGCACAGAGACTGCGGCAGGCGTCCGAGCAGGCCGCGCAGCCTGCCGTCCTGAAACTCCGCGAGGCGGCCTTCACCGAAGGCCCTGCCGGCGTTGCCAATGCGGTGAAGAACCTCTGGCAGAACCTCGGCGCCTACTTCGGCGGGCTGCTGCTCTACATCTTCTCGTTCGGCACCTTCAAGGGCGCTTGGACTTCGGGCGGCGATCCGATCACGGGGCGCGACATGATCGCACTTCTGGCCACCGTCGGCATCGATCTCGGCCTGTTCGCGCTGACCGCGATCAATCCGCCTAAAGCCCCGCCCAAGCGGTTCGACGAGGGCGTCAAGCGCCAGATCGAGGATGCGATCACGACAGCGGTGGCGCGCGCCAAGGATGCCGATATCGAATGGGTGCGCCGCCATTTCGTGCATCACCACCGCGCGTCGTATCTGATCATCCCCAACCTCTATTCGACGAATCCGAAGGACGAGCGCGAGACATCGCGAGCGCTCGCCATGAACCAGCTCGCTGGCGTGCTCGACGACATCGGCATCGTGCGCTGGCCGACACCTCGCGAATTGAAGGTGCTTCGCGCCGAGGAGGAGAGCCAGAGTTCGACCGACCTCACCGAAATCCGCCGCAAACGGCTGGAAGCACTCGAGAAGAAGGGCGGCCTGGAACTCGACAAGGCGAAGGCCGAGCGCATCCGCACTGCCGAGCCGATCCGCAACCACGGCCTGTTCTCGAAGGCCGAGCGTGCGCTGGTCATTGCCGGCTGGAGCGACAAGGCGAGCCTCGACTTCGAGATCTTCAAACTGGAAGACGTCGAAGGCCTCACGCCGCTGCTCGATGCGCTGAGCCGCTCGCGGATCGGAACGCGTCAGTTGGCACAGGCGACCACGGCTCCTGCCGACGGCGGCAAGCTTCGCGACGTCACGCCCTCTGAAGTGTCCGCCGACCGGCGCCCGGTGATCGAGCACGATCCGAAAGGCGGCGCGTGAGCGCTCAGAAGCGCAGCACGCGCATCCAGCGCATCACGTCGAGCAGCGTCATGGCGGCCGCCGCGACATAGGTGAAGGCGGCCGCGCGCAGGATCGAGCGGGCCGCCGGCATGTCCTTGTCGGGGATCAACTGGCCGATCTTCAAAAGCGGCAATGCCCGCCGGAAACTGGCATCGAACTCCACCGGCAGCGTCATCATATGCATGACGATGGTGATCGTCAGGATGATCACCGCGCCGCCGAGTTCGACGATCAGGATGACCGGCGATTTCGCCAGCAGCACGAGCAGCGGCGCCGCCATCATCAGCACGACGCCGACCTGCTGGAGGCGGTGCGCCTGCTTGGCCATGCGGGTCCGCGCCTTGAGCGGCGGATAGCCCTCGGCGTCCTGCATGGCGTGGCCGATCTCGTGCGCGGCGATGACCACTGCCGACAGCGAACGGCCGTCGTAGTTGTCGGCCGTCAGGCGCACGGTGCGGCTCTCCGGATCGTAGTGATCGCCGGCATCGGTCTTCTCTACGCCGACGTAGTCGAGCTTCAGACGGTCGAGCAGGTGGCGCGCGAACTCAGCGCCCGTGCCGGGAAAGTCGGGCCGATCTGCCGCGTGCCGCTTGATCACGCTGCGGATCCACATCTGCGGCAGGAACGACAGCGCGAGAATGACGACGAGCGCGAGGATGCCGAGGGCCAGGGCCGTGCTCCGTGATTGGGGGGCGTCGCCCGATGATATAGGAACGCGCCCGCGCTCCCCTAATTCTTGCGCTTCAGATAGCCCTTGAGCCACCAGGGCACGACGAGCCCGAGCCCGAGGAAACGAGCGACATGGTGCGCGCCGACGTAGGCCGGATCGAGACCAAGCGCGAGCGCCATGATGGTCATCGTTTCGACCCCGCCCGGCGCGTAGGCGAGCCAGACCTGCGCGACCGGAAGGTGGAGGATGCTCGCCACCGCCCACGCGCACACGAGCGCGACGCCGGCTCCGACCAGCACACTGCCGACGCCGGCGAGCACGGTGCTCTTGAGCAGGGCGAGATCGGTGCCGGCGAAGTTGGAGCCGACCATGGCGCCGATCACGACGAAACCCGGCAGCATCAGCCAGTCCGGCATGGCGACCGACAGCAGTCCGGAGCCGTACAGCAGCCCGCTCGCGATCATCGCGCCAAACAGCATGCCGGCCGGGGCACCGAGCTTCTCGAAGATCAGGCCGCCCGCGGTGCCGGCGGCGAGCAGCACGGCGATCTGCGCCAGCAGTGTGGCGATGGCCACGGTGGCCGGGGCTGCCTTGGTGCCGACAACGGCGGCCCCGCCAGCGCCAGCGAGTGTCAGCACCAAGGGGAGGCAAACCAGCAGGATCAGCAGCCGCATCATCTGGATGATGGCGATGCGGCGCGCATCGCCGGTGCTTTCGGCGGCGAGCGCCAGCACGAAGGGCAACGCTCCCGGCACCCCGGCGAGTCGTGCCGTCGCCCGGTCGTAGCCGTGCACGCGTTCGAGATAGAAGGCGATGGAGGCCATGATCGCGACCACCACCACGGCGAGGCCGGCGAGCGACAGCGGCCAGCGAGCCATCTGAGCGAGCGTGTCGGGCGTCACGGCGGTGCCCATCGTGGCGCCGAGGAACACCAGCGCCGCCGCCCGGACGAGATGCGGAACGCCGAGCTTAAGTCCGCCGATCGAGGCCGCAGCTACTGCGACGGCCGGGCCCGACAGCCACGGCGCCGGCATGCCGATCGCCATGAACGCGAGGCCACCCGCAATCGCGAACGCGAGCGTCGCTGCGAAGGTCGACAGGGTGGTGCCTCGGCGTGCAGCGCTCAATGGGGTCTCTGTCCGGCGTTGCGGCGTGGCTCACGTCCTCGCGCCGAGACCTACGCCAGCCGGCGGCCCCTGTCAGCCGGCGCGAACGAGGGGCAGGTTTGTCAAAAGGTTCTGTGGCTTCATGCGCACGCGCTTGCCCGCCGTCATGGCGAGGCCGAGATATATGGGGCGGCCCTTGATGCGGTCGATCACCAGCCGATCGTCGGCCAACCGCATGCGGAACAAGCCGACGATGCGGGCCATCTCGTCGAGTGACACTGTTCCACCTTCGTAGAGCGTGTTGAGTAGTCTGGAAGCTTCCGCATCGAGGCCGATGTGCCAGCGCCAGTCGCGGTCCTCGATCTTCGGGCGCGGCTCGACGCTCGCTTCGATCTTCAACATGTGGGCGAGCCAGTTTTCGATCACACGCGCGAACGCATCGAGTGCCGGCTGCTCGAAGCGGAAATCCACGACGGTGTCGAAGCGGTCCGAGCGCTGCCAGTAGATCGCCGCGTTGTCCTCGCCGATCACGTCGAGTTCGACCTGACGCAGCGGGGTGCCGCTTTCGGCGAGCAACTGGGCGAGCCCTGTCTCGTTGCCGGCTCGCGCATGCATCTCGACGATTTCCTCGTCGGCGAGCAGCAGGCGCTGGTCATCGAGAGACGCCGACTGGTCGCGAAAGAAGATCTCGGCGGCGCGCAGCCGCATCGGGTCGGTCGTCCCGTTGAGCACGTTGCGCAGGATCAGGTGCACCATCTGGTCGAGGAACACCGGCGGCAGCATGTTGGCACCGCTGCGGATCAGCGAGAGGTAGGCGCCCTCGACGCTGCCGGCCGCCACCAGCCGATCGCGAAAGGCGAGTACGATGCGGTAGGCTTCGACGGCGTCAGGATCGGCGATCGCATCGATCTCGGCAGTCGTCACCGGGCGGAGCGGATCGGCGAACAGCGCCTCGTGCAGCGCGATCTCGCGGGCGCAGGAGGTTTCGACCGGATGCACCTCGGGCCGGGTGAGGTAGGCGAGCACGAGTTCGGGCGTCACCGCGAGCCAGCCGTCGGCGGTGCGCCGTGTCAGGTGGAAGCCCGACGATTTCCAGAATTCACGTGTCATCGGCTTCGACCGTCCAGATGCGGGCATGCCGCGGTTCCGCCGAGGGGGGCAGAATGGTGCGGAACTCCTCGGTGATGGCGCGGGCCTCGTCGTGCGTGCGGCGCACGGTGAATACCGTGTTGATCGCCGCTTCCTGGCAGAGGTCGCTGACAAAGGCCAACTCGTCCTCGGCGACCGGCATGGCCGCCGCGATGTCCGGCGCGCCGTAGGCTTCGACAAGATGGCGGGCGAGCGCTTCTCCGAGTGCCACCCGTTCCTCGCCAGTGATTTCGGTCACCACCGCGAACGTAGAACGCCCGAAGCTCGCAAGCCCTAGAAAGCCGTTGGCGAAGGCCTGCCGCAGCTTGCCGGTGAAAGGCTCGCCATCGTCGGCCTGAAACGCGAACAGCCCCGATACCGCCCATTCGCCAGCCACGGCTGCGCGCGCATAGACGTGCTCGTCAGACGCATCGAAGCGGACTGTCCGCAACAGTTTCATCGCTCGCCTCCGGCGGTCAACGCCCGCCGAGCGACATGCTCCATGAAGGCGAGAGCGCGCGTCTCGCCATCTTCGGAGCGCACCATCAGCGTCATGGCGTCGTCGAGGCCGAGCACGCGGCCGGTTATCACTTCGGTACCATGGCGGATCGCATATGCCTCGCCATAGCCTTCGACGCGGCCGAGCCAATGCTGATGGACGGCGCGGAAGCCGTCGTCGCTCCAGATGTCGAGCCAGGTGAGGAAGTGGGCGGCGATCGACTCGAGAATGCGGGTGCGATCGAGATCGCCAGCGCCTTCCTCGGCGGCCGATGTCGAGCCGACGTCCTCGCCCGGTTCACGTCCCGCGAGATCGCGGCTGAGCACGACGTCGCAGCCGACGACCAGCCAGCTCGGCACGGCATCGGCGGGACCGGCCGGCGCGGCGATCCGCATGTCGCCGGCGATGCCGCCGTTGAGCAGCAGGGTGCCCGGCCAACGTATGGTGACGGCGACTTGTGGCGGCAGCAGCGCGCCGAGCGATACGACCACCGCCGTCTGCAGCAGCGGTCCCATCTGGATCGCCTCGGCAAGAGGCACTTCCGGCTCCAGCACGATGGCGAGCGCCGCACGGTCGGTGCGCCTCGCCCACAGGCAATCGCCAGCGCCGATCTGGCCCTCAGCCGCGCGCCGGCAGGCCTCGTCGAAGGCCGCCAGCGGCGCCTTGATGCCCTCGGCGGTCAGCAGTGGCGGAAAGCGCGGGTCGGGCAGGTGCATCGGGGCTGGTGGTCCGGCGTGCGGCGGGCTCAGGTCGACAGACGGGTCAGGCGAGGTCGATCTCGCCGTCGACGGTGTGGTCGAGGCTGCCGTCGGGCGACGATAAAACCATGCGGACCTTGAGCGGGCCGGCCTTGCCGTCGGCTGCAGCCTTGCGCGCCGCCTCCTCGATCGCCCGCTGCGAGGTGACGCCGACCTGCTTCAGGAACTTGCGCAGCGACTGGTTGAGCTTGTCTTCGTCGATTTCACGGTTCGCCATGATGGGGCTCCGGCTTGTGTTGCGGGTTCGGATGATCGCTGACGCAAACAGGGCTGCGGCCCTGTACCCGCGCGAGGGGAAACCCCTCGCCCTCCCGGTCTTTTGGATCAGATTAAGAGGTTCGGGAATGCAGGCCCCGAAAGTGCGCGATCGGGACCAGCCCTCTCGCGCAGCGAGCATAGTGGATGTTCAAAGCCGCACGTTGTTCTTCTCGATGAAGACGTCCTTGGCGGCCATCGGCACGCTATTGAGGCCGAAGGCGGCCGCTGCTGTCACGACCACCAGCAGCACCATGCTCAACAGGAAGGCTCGCATCGTCACTTCTCCTCTGGCTCGTCACGGGCCGGCAGTCGCCTGTCTCAAGTAGGTGATCAGCGCCTTGCGCTGGCCGGCGTCGGTCATCTTCTGTAACGGCATCTTCGAGCCGGGCGTCACGATGTCGGGACCAAGCTCGAACAGCTTCTCCACCATCGCTTCCGACCATACTATATCGAGCGTCTTGAGTGCGGGCGAATAGGGGTAGCCTGCAAGCGTCGCGATGCGCCGGCCGAAGATGCGATGCAGCGTCGGGCCGGCCCGGTTGGCGCTATCCGGTGTCAGGGTATGGCACACACTGCACTTGCGCGCGAACTGCAGGCGGCCCTGCTCGGTCTCGTCGTCGCCAGCGCTCTCGACCTGGAAGCGGCGCGGATACGACGAGGCGATCGGCTCGAAGGCCTCGCGCGGGGCGATCTGCCAGCGGCCGGCGAAGTCGTCGAGGCCGCCGTAAAACAGCGCCGCCCCACCCTCGGTAAAGGCCAGCGCCCAGACCGGACCATAGGGCGTCTTGAATTCCTCGGTGACGGCGCCGTCGGCGAGGCGGCTGACGCGGATGACGCCGTCGGCGCCGCCGGTCGCAACGAGGCCCGGCTTGTCGATGACGGCGATGGCGAGCACCGGCCGCTCGTGCGCCTTGAGGTCGGTGACCTTGTCGCCCGTCGCGCCGTCGAGGATGCCGGCCGCGCCGTTCAGCGTGCCATAGGCGAGGTGCTCGCTTCCCGGCACGCGGGCCAATGCGTTGATGCCCCAGCCTAGTCGAGCGAGCGGGCTCTCAAACGTGCCGTCGGCGCGCCACAGCCCGATCATGCCGTCGTAGCCGGCAGTATAGAGATGCCGGCCGTCTGCGGAAAAGGCTACGGCGTTGACGGGTCCCTGGTGGCCGACAAGCGTCGGGCCTGGCGACAGTGTCTCGAGGTTCCAAAGGCGTGCGGTGCGATCCCAACTGGCAGACGCGGCAAACTTGCCGTCCTCGGAGACAGCGAGTCCGATCACTTTGTTCTGGTGGCCGGTAAAGCGATGCAGCACCGCGCCGGTCTCCAGATCCCACAGCGTCACAGTGCCGTCGTCGCTGCCGGCAAGCGCGCGCCGGCCATCCGGCAGAAAGGCTGCGGTGTTGACCGCGCCGTCGTGCTGGTCGAGCCGGCGGAGCTGGCGCGGGGGCTCGGCACTGACGTCCCATAGCATCATCGCATAGTCGAACGAGCCGGTCAGCGCGCGTCCCGTACGCCGATCGACGGTGACGGCTTTGACGGGACCGCCGTGGCCAGCGAGTTCGCCGGTGGACGCAGTGCGGCGGGGTTTGGCTGGTGTCGTTGCGGGCTGTGGCGGCGCAGGGGACGAGGCGGTCGGCGGCGTCTCGGCGCGTGCGGGAGCTTCGACCGATGCCATGCTCGCGTACACCGCGAGCACTGCCGCAGCGAAAACAGTCAGCTTCGGCCGGAACGCGGCGGTGGGCTCGGCAGAGCGCGCCATCGGGTGCCTCGCAGCAGCGCTATTCGGCCGGTGCCGGCCTCGCCCCGGCACCCTCCCGGCGGCGCCGCTCCTCGACCTCCTCGACCCACAGGCCATGGTGTTCCTTGGCCCAGTTGACGTCGACCTGACCCGAGCCCATCGCCTGGAAGGCGCCTTCCATGCCAATCGAACCGATGTAGATGTGGGCGATGACGACGACCATCAGGAACAGCGCCATGATGCCGTGCCAGGTGGCGGCGTACTGCTGCTCCTGATTAATGGTGAGTGTCGTCGGCAGGTCGAAGCCGAAGCCGTTCAGGAAAACGAACGTCTTGGCGAACATCGGAAACTCGTAAGGGAGCATCAGTTGCAGGCCCGAAAGAGCGATCGAGGTGCCGCCGAGGATGATCAGCCAGAACAGGATCTTCTGGCCGGCATTGAATTTCTTGGCCGGCGGGTGGACACCCTTGACGAACATGCCGCCGCCGAGCGCGAGCCAGTAGAGATCGCGCGGATGGGGAATATTGTAGCGCACCCACATCACGAACGTCATGAGCAGGCCGAGCATGAACGCGAAGGCCACATAATTGTGCAGCCACTTGGCCGTCATCGAGATCGCAGCGAACGCCTCCTTGCCGACCACGGGTAGCACGACGTAACGGCCGTAGAGCACGTTGAGGCCCGTCAGCCCGAGAATGATGAACGAGACGGCGAGCAGCCAGTGGCCCATGCGCTCGACGTCGTTGAAGCGCTCGATCGTGCGTCCCGACCAGCCGTGGTCGATGCGGATGCGCCCACGCAGCAGATAGAACAGAGCGAGCAGGCCGACGATCCCGCCGAGCGCCCACGCGCCGTATTTGGGCAGCGGGCCGTTGCGCAGGTTGCGCCAGGCTTCGCCGGAGCTATCGACCAGAATCCCGGCTTTCTTGTCCGGGATCGAAACCTGCCCCTGCACGCCGCTGCGGACCTTCGGCCACATGTCGATATCGTAGTTGCCTGGCCGCGTGGCGTCGGAGGCGCCGGGGCCGCCCGGGATCACTGCGCCGGCTGGTGGGCGCACGTTCGGGTTCGGCTGCTGCTGGGCCTGCGTGATGGGGGTTATTGCGACGAGCAGCAGGCAGGCGAGTACAAGGCTCGCCGCGAGCGTGCATGCGCGGCGCCAGATCATCGATCCGTCTGCCATCGACCGGTTCGTCACCATCTCTGAATTCCCTCTCGGCTCGGGATACTGTCGGCTCGGGCGATCCTCGACTTCAAGCCGGGCTCAACCCTGCAGCAGGCCGCGTTCGCGTAGTTCGCGGCGCTTGCTGTCGTCGAGCGGCTGCGTCTTCTCGCCCTGGTAGACGCCCGGCGTATACTGCAGCGGACGGTCCTGCTCCTCGGTGCGGCAGGCGGCGAGCGTCGAGGCCAGTGTTATGGCGAGAAAAAGGGCGCCCGTCGTGCGTCGGATCGTCGGCATTGCTCTCGCCTTCCAGCAGCGGATTTCGTGGTCTCCGGAGCGCGACGGGGCGGCTGATCGGGCCGCCCCGTGCTGTCTCGAAAACGTCGTCACCTCTTCGACTAGCCGGCCTGACCCGGATAGGCCTTGCCCCAGCCCCAGGCGCCCGATCCGAAGCCACGGGCGACGACGCGCTTGCGGTAGATGTCGGAGACCACGTCACCGTCGCCGGCGAGCAGCGCCTTGGTCGAACACATCTCGGCGCACAACGGCAGCTTGCCCTCGGCCAGGCGGTTGCGGCCGTACTTCTGGTACATGACCTCTTCGTTCTTCTCCGGACCGCCGGCGCAGAAGGTGCACTTGTCCATCTTGCCGCGTGAACCGAAGTTGGACGCCTGCGGATACTGCGGGGCGCCGAACGGACAGGCATAGAAGCAGTAGCCGCAGCCGATGCACAGGTCCTTGTTGTGCAGGACTACGCCTTCTTCCGTCTGGTAGAAGCAGTCGACCGGGCAGACGGCTTTGCACGGCGCGTCCGAGCAATGCATGCAGGCGACCGAGATCGACCGCTCGCCGGGCTTGCCGTCGTTGATGGTGACGACGCGGCGGCGATTGATGCCCCACGGCACCTCGTGCTCGTTCTTGCAGGCGGTGACGCAGGCGTTGCACTCGATGCAGCGCTCGGCGTCGCAGAGGAATTTCATACGTGCCATGGATCAGGCCCTCCGGATCTTGCAGAGCGTGGTTTTGGTTTCCTGCATTTGCGTGACCGAGTCGTAACCGTAGGTCTGCGCGGTATTGGTCGACTCGCCCAGCACGTAGGGGTCTGAGCCCTGCGGGTATTTCGACCGCAAGTCCTTGCCCTGGAATTGGCCGCCGAAGTGGAACGGCATGAACGCGACGCCGGTGCCGACCCGCTCGGTGATCATTGCCATCACCTTGACCTTGCCCTTCTCGGGGCCTTCCACCCAGACCTGTTCGCCGTCCTTGATGCCGAGATCGTTGGCATCCTTCGGGTTGATTTCGACGAACATGTTCTGTTGCAATTCGGCGAGCCACGGGTTCGAGCGCGTCTCGTCACCGCCGCCTTCGTACTCGACGAGGCGGCCGGAGGTCAGCACGATCGGGTAGTCCTTGTCGACGTTGTTGGCGATCGCCTTCTTCTGGATCGTTTCGTAGAGCACCGGCAGGCGGTACATCTTGCGATCGCTATGGGTCGGGTACTTGGCGACGAGTTCGCGGTTCGGTGAATACAGCGGCTCGCGGTGCAGCGGCACGCCGTCGGGGAAGTTCCACACCACGGCACGGGCCTTGGCGTTGCCGAATGGCGCGATGCCGTGGGCGAGAGCCACGCGGATCAGGCCGCCAGAGGGATCGATCTTCCAGTTGACGGCGCCGATGTTGTTGCCACCGACCTTCTTGACGGCCTCCAACTCACTCTCGGTCAGATCCTTGGCGAAGCCGAGCTTGTCGAGCATCGCATAGGTCACTTCGGGATAGCCGTCCTTGATCTCGGAGCCGAGCGGATAGCTGTCGACAGCGAGCAGGTTGTCGGCCGTTGGGTCCTTCTTGGCCCACTTCTCCGGCGCGACGAGGCCGAAGTTGGTGCGGAAGCAGAGGCCGCCGTCCTGCACGTGCATTGAGGTGTCGTAGAGGTTGGGCGTGCCGGGGTGGCCGACCTTCCCGTTCGACATCTTCATGTCGGGGTTGCCCCAGCACGGCCACGGCAGGCCGTAGTAGTCGCCGTCGGCCGGTCCGCCGTTGGCCTTCAGCGTCACCCTGTCGAAGGTGTGCTGGTTGGCCATGTGCAGCTTCAGCCGCTCTGGGCTCTGGCCGGTATAACCGATCGTCCACATGCCGCGATTGAACTCGCGCGTCACGTCCTCGATCACGGGCACGTTGCCCTCGACCTTGATGTTCTTGAACATCTCCTTCTCGAAGCCGAACTTCTTCGAGAACAGGTAGATGATCTCGTGGTCGGCCTTCGATTCGAACAGCGGCTTGATCACCGTCTCGCGCCACTGCAGCGACCGGTTGGATGCCGTCACCGAGCCGGACGTCTCGAACTGCGTCGAGGCCGGCAGCAGGTAGACGCCATCGGTGCGGTCGTGCAGCACCGCCGAGACGGTCGGGAACGGATCGACGACGACGAGCAGTTCGAGTTTCTCGAACGCCTTCTTCATCTCGGGGCCGCGGGTCTGCGAGTTCGGCGCATGCCCCCAGAACACCATAGCCTTGACGTTGTCGGGCTGGTCGAAGTTCGACTTGTCCTCGAGCACGCCGTCGATCCAGCGGCTGACCGGCACACCGGACGCCTCCATCAGCTTCTGATCCTTGAAGCGAGCGAGCAACGAGTCGTACGACACGTCCCAGACGCCGGCCCAATGCTTCCATGCGCCTGCGGCGAGGCCGTAGTAGCCGGGGAGCGAGTCGCAGGTGACGCCGAGGTCGGTTGCGCCCTGCACATTGTCGTGGCCGCGGAAGATGTTGGTGCCGCCGCCCGCGACGCCCATGTTGCCGAGTGCGAGCTGCAGGATGCAGTAGGCGCGCACGTTGGCGTTGCCGACAGTGTGCTGTGTGCCGCCCATGCACCAGATCACGGTGCCGGGCCGGTTGGTGGCGAGGGTCTTCGCCACGCGGCGCAACTGTGTGCCGGGCACGCCGGTCACCTTCTGCACCTCTTCAGGGGTCCACTTCTTCACTTCGTCACGGACGAAGTCCATGCCCCAAACGCGCTTGCGGATGAACTCCTTGTCCTCCCAGCCGTTCTCGAAGATGTGCCAGACGATGCCCCAGATCAGGGCGATGTCGGTGCCGGGGCGGAAGCGCACATACTCCGAGGCGTGTGCAGCCGTGCGCGTGAAGCGCGGGTCGCACACGATCATCGGGGCGTTGTTCTGCTCTTTGGCCTTCAGGATGTGCTGGAGTGAAACCGGGTGCGCTTCGGCCGGGTTGCCGCCGATCAGGAAGATCGCCTTGGACTTCAGGATGTCGTTGTAGGAGTTGGTCATGGCGCCGTAGCCCCACGTATTCGCGACGCCCGCGACGGTCGTGGAGTGGCAGATGCGTGCCTGGTGGTCGACGTTGTTGGTGCCCCAGAATGCCGCGAACTTGCGGAACAGGTAGCAGCCTTCGTTGGAGTGCTTGGCCGAGCCGAGCCAGTAAACCGAATCCGGACCCGACTTCTGGCGGATGTCGAGCATCTTGTCGCCGATCTCGCCGATCGCCTGATCCCACGAGATGCGCGTCCACTTACCGCCGGCAAGCTTCATCGGGTACTTCAGGCGACGTTCGCCGTGGCCGTGCTCGCGGACGGCTGCACCCTTGGCGCAGTGAGCGCCGAGATTGAACGGGCTGTCCCAACCGGGCTCTTGGCCAACCCAGACGCCGTTCTGGACTTCGGCGATGACGGTGCAGCCGACAGAACAGTGGCCGCAGATCGACTTTTTGATCTCCACCTTCCCGCCAGCCTTCGGCATCGCGGCGGCAGCCTTCTTGACGCGGGGGGCAACCAGCGCTGCAGCGGCGGTAATTCCACCGGCGGCAAGGCCCGAGTTGCGCAGGAACGCGCGGCGATCGATCGAGCCGGTGCCTGCTGCAACGGCTGCAGCGGCGAGGCGGGGACCGCTCGAGGCGGCGGACGCCTTCTTCCTCAGCATGACGGTTCTCCTGTTGAAATTTCGGATCAGGCGCGCGCTCGGTGGCGCCTCAAGATTCGCGGGCGAGCTTGTAGTAGCGCTTCACGTGCTCGCTCTCGTGATAGCCGGTCGGCGCAGGGGGCGTCGCCTCGGCAGCGATAGCCGTCGTGCCAGTCACGGCCGTCGCACCGACGCCGACGGCGCTGGCGCCGGCGAGCTTCAGGAAGCTGCGGCGGTCGGCGACGGGTGTCGCAGCGCTCTTGTCCTCAGTCCGCTTCATCGTGTCGTCTCCTTGCATTCTGTCCCCCACCACCCGTCGGTGGTGGTCGCGAACCATGTAAGTCGTCGTCCCCGTACGTCTCCGGCGCGCGTCAGTCGCGCCGGAATGCCTCCTGCTCGACGGCGAGGAAGGCTTCACCCATCATGCCGATACTACGGTAGAGCCGCGCCGCTTCCGCCTTGGCGAGGTCGCGGAAGAACAGCGGCGCCCAGCTCGCGACATGCGCCTCGAAGAACGCGCGCTGCTCGGCCAACGGGCGTGGCTCGCCGAACGCGCCGTCGATAAGCCCGGCCATGCTCTCGAACACGGCGGCGACGTGATCTTCTGGCTCTGCGAACGACGGGTCGGCTGCGATGTCGAGGCGCGCCATGTCGGACCGAAGCCTCGCGAGCGGCTTCTCGTGCAGGAAGCCGGTCAGATAGTAGGAGGCATAGGGCAGCAATTCGCCGCGCGTCAGCCCGATGAACAGGGCGTTGTATTCGTCGGTGACTTCAGCTTCGCGCGTCGAGCCGGCAGCCTTCGCCAAGGCCGACGTCGCGCGACCGAGATCGGACGGGTCACCGGTGAGGGTTGTTGCGGCGGCCAGCAGCGGATCGGTGGGGGGCGCCGTGAGGAAGGCTGCCAGCAGTCGGTAGTACGCCGCACGCGCCAAGTCCTCGTCGGCCATTGCCGATACCGAGGACGCCTTCCCGAACTCTTCAGAGCCGGTCGGCGTGGATTGCGTCCCAAACTGTGCAGTCACCCGGTCCTCCCGACCAGCCGCCGCTTTCGATGTCGCGACGGTATTTGTTAGCGCCAGTCTACTCGTCATCATCTGATATGCAAGATTGTGAGATGCTGTCCTAACTTGCTCTGAGCTGCTAAATTTTCAGGTGATCCGCAAAAATTACGCGCACGTGTGTTGAGCAGCACTCATCGAGCGCGATGTGGCTGATTTGGCACGATGCGGCGCAAGACGTCCGGTCGCGATCGCTCGCGGCGGCGGTGGCAATCCGCGCGCCTCCAGCGCATATTGAGAGTACCGCTGCAGCGCCCCGCGCCAATGATAGAGACAGCCCCGTGTCCAAGTCCGCTCCCCAATCGATGATCGACCCGTTCGGCCGTCACGTCAGTTATCTGCGCGTATCGGTGACCGATCGGTGCGATTTCCGGTGCGTCTATTGCATGTCGGAGCACATGACGTTCCTGCCGAAGAAGGACCTGCTGTCGCTCGAGGAACTCGACAGGCTGTGCACGGCATTCGTCGACAGGGGCGTGCGCAAGCTGCGTATCACCGGCGGCGAGCCGCTTGTACGCAAGAACATCATGCACCTGTTCCGCGGCCTCTCGCGCCACCTGGCGTCCGGCGCGCTCGACGAGTTGACCGTCACCACAAACGGCAGCCAACTCGCCCGCTACGCACAGGAACTCGCCGATTGCGGCGTAAAGCGCATCAACGTGTCGATCGACACGCTGAAGCCGGACTTGTTCAAGACGATCACGCGCTGGGGCGATCTCGGCCAGGTGATGGCGGGCCTCGAGGCTGCCGACCGGGCCGGCCTCGCCGTCAAGATCAACGCGGTGGCGCTGAAGGACGTTAACGAGGGCGAGATGGAGGAGCTCATGCGCTTCGCGCACGGGCGCGGTTACGACCTCACGCTGATCGAGACGATGCCGTTGGGTGACATCGAAGGCGACCGCACCGATCAGTACCTGCCGCTGTCGTTGGTCCGTCGCCGCCTCGCCGAGCGCTTTACACTCGACGAGATCGTCTACCGTACCGGCGGGCCGGCGCGCTATGTACGTGTCGCCGAGACCGGCGGGCGGATCGGCTTCATCACGCCACTGACGCACAACTTCTGCGAAAGCTGCAACCGCGTCCGTCTTACCTGCACAGGCACGCTCTACATGTGCCTCGGGCAGGAGGACGCCGCCGACCTGCGCGCGCCGTTGCGCAACTCCACCGACCCGGCTGTGCTGTCGGCCGCCATCGACGCCGCCATCGCCCGCAAGCCCAAGGGCCACGACTTCATCATCGATCGCCGTGGCGAGCGCCCGGCCGTCGCCCGCCACATGAGCGTCACCGGCGGGTGAGGGCGCCAGATCGCCCGCGATTGCCGGGCTCTCGGGCACCCTCTGCCCACCCTCAGTTCAGTCGATGCTTCGCAGCAGTCCGCACGTCTTGTGCGGAAATGGCGACAAGGGGTTTGCCCGATGCAAGCTCCATAAGCACGTACAAATCCTCATGCTCTCGGAACACCAGGGCTCGCTTGTCGGTCTCCACGATCCAGAGCCACTGAAGGGTTGGGATGCGACCGCCGGCATAGACGTCTTTCAGTTGCTCGCCACTACCGAGTCGAGCGAGGAGAAGCTTGGCGATGAGCGGCACCGGTACGGAACCAGCCGCTTCGATTGCCGCCGCGACTTCGCTCGCGGCGATGCTGGCGACTTCGCGTTGGTGCACGTCGGTCAACCGGACAATGCTGTCCCTATCGCCTGCTAGGGATTGCTGAAGCATCGTCGCCCGCAGTTCATTGGTCAGCCGGGTGCCGTCGGCGAGATATGTGTCGCACAGATAGCAGATCTCGGTTGCGCATTTGAGAACCCGACGACCCTCCCCAGTTTCAATAGCCCAGCCGATCACTTTTTCGCCGTTTGGAGCGAAGGAGTTCGGGTCACCGCCTCCGATTCCTCTGACCGGGAGGCAATTGGCCTTGGCGCTGAGAAGTCGCGCCGCAACCCAAATGGGATTGGCGAGGTTGGCCGCCCAGGTGGCCTCCTGCCGCGCAGCGAGTCGAGCTTCCCGAAGTGGATTGGCATCGCCGAGTTCGGAGAGCCGCGCGTTGTACTGCGTATCGGCCACGACCTCGAGTTCTGGAAGCCGTCTCAACCACCGCGCGATCATCGGAGAAAACGTCTTATAGACGTCATGTTGAAAAAAACGTGCGTCGAGCGCTTTTATCGCGGGATCGATCTCACCGAACCCACCTCCTGCGGCGATCTTTGCGGCACGCTCACTGTCGGACTCGATCAGCCGCTTCAGGTCGGCGAAGATGGCGGCATAGGGGTCTGCCTGCATCGCCGCCAAGCCTTCGGCGATATCCTGGATCACGATCGGGACCCACCCACTGTTACCAACGAATTGCCCGTGCCCCCCGTTTGCAACCTGCGCCAGATAATAGTCGGAGTGAAAGGCGCGCATGGCGTTCTGAGGGAGTTCGTCGCGCCGATACAATCCCTGCTGTTGCATCGCATTGACGAAGTCAACTGCGTCAGACACGAGGCGGGTTTCGTCGTTGCTATCGTATGATGATCGACGCACGACGAGCGTGCGAACGCACGGCGTCGCGGGTGCCGTCTGCCGCTTCCCGAAAATCGAGCCGAACATGCGTTACCTCTCTCGACTTCTCGCGGATGGATTGTCGGTATCCGTACTAGGATATTCTGTCCCGATCAGCAACAAGCACAGTAGTCGTGCCTCGGGCTTTGGGAAACTGCCGCGCGGGCATGCACGACTTATCGAGCCCTCAGTCGACTGGATCGCGGATTTTCCGAGCGACCTCGATCATGCCGTCATCGTGCAGTGCTGGCGTCGCCAGCGCTGTACGCTGACGTGGCATGCAGCAGCCGCCTCTGGGTAGCCGCCCGAGGTCGGTTATGCCATGCCATCGCCAGGATAAGGGCCGTGCGGGACGGTGCCTTCGAGGAGCGGCGCGCGGCATGTCGACCGGC
>Ga0247831_1002976_pt1 | contig 26020 bp, 18 predicted proteins | sample LaCruzMarch2015__9_FD_192406 | JGI IMG/M metagenome (GOLD analysis project Ga0247831, IMG submission 192406) | Freshwater microbial communities from meromictic Lake La Cruz, Castile-La Mancha, Spain - LaCruzMarch2015_1m | ecosystem: Environmental > Aquatic > Freshwater > Lake | place: Spain...
TTCCATTGTGCACCAATGTGATCATTCATGAATCCACGCTTGCCCGGTTGCCAAGCTTCCAGCGACGCATGAATTGGTTCTTGAAGAATCGGCCTCAGATGTCTCAACACATGGCCTACATGGAGCAGTTTTGCCCCGCAGGCACCTCCGCAAGCATGCGGCTTCTTGCGATCCCCTCGACGGATCGGTTTCGAAAGCTGCTGGCTTACATGCTGGACGAAAAGGAATTCCTGTCTCCTTTTGGCGTTCGATCGATGTCCGCCATTCATAAGGACAAACCCTTTGTCTTTGAGTATGCTGGAGGAAAAGAATCGGTTGGATATGTGCCTGGTGAAAGCAATACCGGTATGTTCGGCGGCAACAGCAATTGGCGAGGTCCAGTTTGGTTCCCTATGAATTTTCTAATTGTGGAGTCGCTGCGGCAATACCATGCGTTTTACGGAGACTCTTTCCAGGTCGAATGCCCCACCGGATCTGGCATCATGATGAATTTGCATCAGGTGGCCGACGAAATTGAGCGACGGCTAATCACCTTGTTCAAGAGCGACCCACAAGGACAACGCCCCTGCCACGGGAATGAGTCGCGGTACGCCGAGAAAGCAGACTGGCAAGATCTTGTCCTGTTCTACGAATACTTCCATGGCGATAACGGAAAAGGCCTGGGGGCTAGCCATCAAACGGGCTGGACAGCGCTCGTGGCAACGATGCTCGAACATCAGTCTGCTTGCAAGCCGTCCGAAAAGAACCCGGTCTAAGTGTCGATGCGAAGCTGGCCAGGCGAGAAGCGAATTTGGCGGTTCGACGTAGGGGAACGGCACCAGAATCGGATCGTTCGATCTGGGCGTGAATAATCTTACTCGCTAGCAAACTTCGAAGCGGCCTTGCGATTGCTAAACAAAGTAACATCCAGTTCGGAGGGTAGGTCGACAACAGTTTCGGCATCGCTTCCAATCATTACCGGTTTTATCACCGAATCTGGCGGGACGCCTGTGGCCTCAAAGTCGTTGACCACCTCCAACATACATGGTTGTAGCTCTTCCAGCATTTCTGCCAATGCGCTGATGACCGGGAATGTGCTAGAGGTATCGTACTTCCCGAGCGCTTCGATTCTTCCAAGAATACGTTCCTGGGAAACGACTGGTAGACGCACTTGCCATCGTTCACCGATCTCTGGCATCTTGTTTTTGTGCCAACTTGCATGAAACCCTTCGTGCAACCAAGGCATGTTGAGATCTAAACTGATCTTGGATAAATTGTGCTTTTCAGCAAACTCAATCATCGTGTCCCAAACGATTTCCCATTTTCTGGAGCCTTGCAAACGCACTGTCTGCTGCTGAACTAGATTGTCCGACACCCCACGTCTCGCAACCAGCGTTTTGGAGAAATTGATCCCGCGTTTAACGACCAGTTCGCATTCAGCAAAACCAAAAATCCTTGTGACTACCAATGAACCGACAGCAAACAGCAACGTCATGACCGAAATCATATCCGACTGAAAGACAACTCCTAAAACCGCTCCGCTAGCCGTTACAAAACTTAGCAATGTAATGACACCGACAAGCCAGCGGTTCTTAATCCCAAAACGCATCAGATTGTGATGGATGTGTCCTCGGTCTACAGTAAAAACGCTTCTTCCAGTCAACTTGCGTCGAATGATTGCCATGGATGAATCGAATAAGGGGATTGCCATCAAGACGATGGGAACCGCGACAGAAACCGAATTGGAATCGCGTAGCCAACTTCGCATCGCTAGCACCCCAAGAATCAATCCGACCAACATACTGCCCGCATCCCCAAGAAAAACTTTTGCGGGGGGAAGATTGAAAATCAAGAAACCCAATAGTGAACCAGCCATGGCCGCGGCAATGATGGATTCCATGTGATTGCCTGTGTACCAGCCGATGGCAGACAACGCAGAAAAAGAGATCCAGCCTACCGAAGAGCATAAGCCATCTGCGCCATCGATCAGATTGACCGAATTGATCGAAAGAAGTAGCCATCCCAAAGTTACCGGAACAGCAAGCAGGCCAAGATTGGCGTGAAAGCCTAAAAATCCGAAGGAATCGATCGTAAAGCCGAAGGCAATGATCGACAGGCAAATAAGGATCTGCCCAAACAACTTCTGGCGTCCACGCAAAGTGAATCGATCATCCAAGGCGCCGAGCAAGACAATCGCAATCGCTCCGATCGCGAGCGATACCGCTTCATAAAATCGTTCTTGAAAAAGACCGGAGTACTCTTTTGCCCCAATCAAAAAAACCGCCACCGTAACAAACAGACTAAACAAAATGGCAGTACCACCGCAAAGAGCTATCGGTTCGCGGTGAAGCTTACGATGGCTGTCCGGGTGATCCACCATTCCTATTCTCAGGGCAAGCAGCCTTGCCAAGGGTGTAATGACCAGCGAACACAAAAACGCAATAGCGACAGCAACAAGTGGGTAAATCATCGGTAGTGGTTCTAGATGAGGTTCGACGTGTTCCAATTGGCCCAAGGAAGCCTCCCGGAACGTGCGAATTGCCTGAAGCAAAGAATCGCGCCAAAGCAACTGGTCCCCATGATCCTCCGCCTAGGATCATTCGTCTAGATCTCACTTGATGAAGTAATCGTAAATCTCAGCCGAACAATCGTGGAAAATGGAATAACCCCTAGATCTTACCACGGGAAATCTGGGGGATTCGCCGGTTAATCTTCCCAATTGGAATCTTCGGCAGACGGGTATGGGCATCCTGATTCGCTTCACCTAATTTAAACCTGCATGGTATCGTTTGATATGCTACTGCATCATCGTCTGGCTAATTTTGCCAGCCACAGGCCATTTCTCGCACCAGCACGAACCCCCGACCATGGATCGACAAAAATATCAGGAGCTCGTTTCGACCTTTTTTGAGTGGGATCCGCCAGCAATTTCACAGATTTTTTCAGAGCTCTTGTCCGCGGTGTCGGCGGAATCCGCGTCGACCCCTGCCAGCTTGATGAGTCAGAATTATGAAACCGCGCGAGCCAACCCCGAGATCCACGTTCTTCCAGGAAATCTCAAGGATGCACGCGATGCTATTTTTCCCTATTTTTGGGGGACTGACAGCTGGAACAATCCACTGCATTTGGAAAATGTGCGAGGCCCAGCCAATCATGCCTCGCTGATTGGAGTTCTAGCGTGCTTGTTGAAAAACCCAAATCTCTGCACCGACCGATATAGCCAACGCTCGAATGAGCTCGAGGTGAAAGCCATTACGACGCTGGCAAACTTGATTTTCTACCATACGAATGACCCATGGGGAGTCTTCACCATCGGTGGAACGATTTCCAATTTGTACGGCGCAAAAATTGGTTTGGAACGGGTCTTGCCGGGTGCGATGCGGACAGGACTGCTGGGGCAACCGATCGTTGGGATCTGCTCGCAAGCCAGTCATTATTCCAACCAAACCGTAGCTGGTTGGCTTGGCATGGGGACGAGCAACTTGCTTGAGATTCCCACGGACGAGGATCTTGCGATACGTGTGGATCTTTTGGACGCTAAGCTTGAAGAACTATACCAAGCGGGAACCAAGGTGGCATACGTTTGTGCCACCTTTGGCACAACCGACGGTTTTGGAATCGATGACATCGAAGCGATTCGTGAAATCATCGATGCGAAAAGCAAAAAGTATTCTGTACCTGCACCTCAGTTGCATGCCGATGCCGCGGTAGGATGGGCTTTATCGATGCTTACCGATTACGATCTAACGAAAAACCCATTGCAAATGGAAGAGCAGCTCTTGGGGCTGGTTCGTCGAGCTCAAGTCAAGAACAAAGGCTTGCGCTTCGCAGATAGTGTGACTATTGACTTCCACAAGATGGGGCGCGGTCATTACCCCTCTAGCGCATTTATTGTCAACCGTCGAGAGGACTTGAAATACTTGGCTCGAACCGTTTCCGACACGCCCTATTTCTCAGATGCAGACGCGAGTCGTGATCCGGCTCTGTTCACTCTCGAATGCTCGCGGCCCGGTCTTGGACCATACAGTGTGATCGCGTCTTTGAATGGTATTGGACTGACCGGTTGGCAAATGTTGCTTGCAAGATCACTGGAGCTGGCGCAACGACTCAAAGACAAATTGGCAAATCTGGAGCATTGCAAAGTTCTCAATGCGGGAACTTGCGGGGCTACGGTGAATTGGTGGGTGCTTCCCAAGGGCCGTAGCGCAGAAGAAATTTACCAACGCTTAGTTCGAAACGAGCTTACCCAAGAGCAATGGGCACGCTATCGACCCGAGATACGCCAACTTTTCGACAAACGACTTAAGATGATGGACCCCGCCATCGACGCGCGACTAGGCTTTACAACCAGCTTTGGCTTCTGCCCGCACGGTTTTGATATCCCAGCTTGGAAGGCTGTCTTCTTCAATCCAAAAACCACGGAAGCGATGGTGGATCGAATCGCAGATAGCATTGCGGAACTGTAACAATCCATTTCGTGTGCGGAGCGCCATTGGCCGCTCATATGAAATACGGGCCCCTTTTTTGTCGTCCATCTCACTTTGTTAGTCCTGAAGGGACGGCAGGATGTAGCCATGGGCGTGAGCCAAATGGCACTCACTTTGTAGTTTGCGCAAGCAAATTACTGAGCCGCGGGCGCTAGCCGCGTTACGGTTTCCCTACCAAATACGGTTATCGCGGCTAGCGCCCGCGGCTCATTTCGAACAAAGTGAGTGCCATTGGGCGTGAGCCCATGGTGATAACTTCGCCGCGACTTTTCGTATTCGTACTCGTCCTCAACACCAGCCGATCTAGTGCTAGAAATGCGTGTTTCGAGTACGAGTACGAGTGCGATTGAAGGCCAAACCCCGCAAATTCAAAACCAGCGCCCACGGCTCAGGAGTATTCTTCTTAGGCTAGAGCCTAAAACTTGAACGGTTTAGGCTTTACGAATCTCGATCGTTCGAGGTTGAGGTTTAGCTTGTTTCGGAAGGAATATGTGGAGAACTCCGTTGTCAAAACTTGCTTCAATCTTGTCGACATCCAAAAGTTTCGGCAGACGAATCGAACGCATGAAGGTTCCGGTCGAACATTCGTTGCGATGGATTTGCGAGACTTCGGAGACGGGCCTGCTTGCTCGATTACCCGTGACAACCAATCGCTCTTCTTGCATCTCCAATTTTACTTCTTCACTTTTGACGCCGGGCAAATCTAAATACAAGCTGTACGAATCTTCGGCTTCGAAAATGTCCAGTGGTGGTGTGTAGGTGAAGTTGGCGTTTGGCTTTTCGCAGCCATCCCCCTGGCTTTCGCCCTTGTTGAACACTTGATCGACAATCGTCTCCATGTCGGTCGCGAAGTCCTGAAGAGCCGTTGGAAGTTGGTGAATTGGGAATCGAAAATGGACCATCTTTGTGTTTTCCTTGTACAAAACGGAGAAACGAACTGTGCAAGGTACTGTCAAACTGACAGAACAGAAAAACTTGCTACCTGGATGAAAAGCAAGAAGCGTGCCAATTCAATTTATGTTGACTTGGGTTATGATCGATGGCTTCCAGCCATTCCAGACGCTTTGACTACCTCACTCTCCTTTTGAAGCTCGGTAATCCCTTGAACTCTCCTGCGAAAGATCGACTCTTTACTCGAATCATTTACGTCTCCCTTGTGACGACATTTTTAGCCTTGGGGGGGACCCTTTACGATATTTCGTGGTCTAAAGCCATCGTCGTGATCGGATTGTTTGCAGCTGCTCTCGCCTTTGCCATGCATTCGACCATGAGGACGTTTGGGTTCGCAGCCTGGGTGGTCGTTGTGGTGGTTTCGGCCCTTTTGTACCCCGATTCCTTTTTGCAGTTAGGGCCGATCAAAGGGGTCGATTCATTGACCTACTTGATCCAAATCGCAATGTTTGGCATGGGGGCAACATTGACCCAAGCCGATTTTGTGCGAGTTTTAAAAATGCCAAAAGGAGTTGTATTGGGGTTCGCGTTGCAGTTTTCCGTGATGCCTCTCTTGGGGTGGAGTATTGCGACAGTTCTTCGTCTGCCACCGGAAATCGCCGTCGGAGTTATTCTTGTTGGCTGTTGTCCAGGCGGAGTCTCCTCGAACGTAATTACTTACTTAGCCAAAGGGAACGTTGCACTATCGGTAACGATGACTGCGTGCACCACTTTGGCTTCCCCCATCATGACCACCTCGCTGATGTATTTGCTTGCAGGTCGATCCATCTCGATCGATTACTTTGAAATGTTTCGCAACATATGCCTGACGGTGTTTGCACCTGTGATTGCAGGTCTGGTCTTCAATTCATTGATGAATCGATGGAAGCTGGGTGGAGCCGCGATGGATCGGTATCTTGCCGTGGTTGCCATGATCGCAATTTGCTTGATTTGCGGAATCATCGCAGCCAATTCCTCCGGCGACATCAAGCAAGTTGGCCCCATTCTTTTAACCGCCGTACTGTTGCATAACCTGCTAGGCTACTTGTTAGGTTACGGCGGCGCAAAGATGTTTGGCATGAACGAAGCGGATTCCCGTACCATCGCGATCGAAGTGGGGCTTCAAAATGGAGGCATGGCAGCCATGCTAGCCACCAAAGTACTGAAGCTATCTTCGGCAGCGATCGCACCTGCAATCTTTGCTCCGGTTATGAACGTAACTGGTTCGCTTCTCGCCGCTTGGTGGGGTCGAAGCCATTCAGATGCTAAACCACTTCTTTAACCTCGAAGCCCGCTCGATAGGTTTTGGTTAAGAGGCGATTGGCTGATTCGACACCGCTTATTTTGAGCGAGGAAGCATCCCAACCCAAGGCTTGACCAGGGAACCTAGCCGCAACGTTTCCTAACTGGACGGCTTCAGAAATGGGACCAGCAAAATCGAATCCGTCCGTTGTTTTCTTTCCTTCCATCACGGCATCAACCCAATCGTGCCAATGATTGCCCGCCTGCACTTTTGGTATGGCCACATCCTTCATGCTCTGTTTGTCACGGAACAACATGGGCATGCCAACATGTGGCAAAACCATAACTCCCTCTTCACCGACGAACAGTGAGCCAGCTTTAGGGAGCTCCATGGAGTCTGGCATTTGTGCAAGCTCGCGCGGTGGCATTAGTCCGCCATCTCGCCAATGGATTTGGATCGATGAGCCTGCGGTCCGTTTTGTTCCAGGGAAAGTGTACCTTACGGTTTCGGGGCCTGGCCAGACTTCGTTGTTCGTACCATCGTGGGCTGCTATCACCGAAGTTGGAGCTGTAAGCTCCAATGCACCAAAAACGGGATCCAGCAAGTGGCACCCGAAATCACCTAAAGCACCCGATCCAAAGTCCTGCCAATCTCTCCACTTAAAAGGATGGTAAACGTCCGGAGCAAAAGGTCTCTCAGGAGCCGCACCCAGCCATAGATCCCATTGAACGTTCTTGGGTGCGACACCGGCTTCAGGCCTGTCCAGTCGGTTGTTGTACTGCCGGCCTTGAACCCCCACCCACGAATGCACTTCGCGGATCTTGCCGATAACGCCATCATGAATGAGCTTCACACCCAAACGATACTCGGCGGCGGAATGAATCTGATTTCCCATCTGAGTCGTCAAGTTCCGCTTTTGAGCCAGCAGGCTCATTTGTCGCGATTCCCAAACCGTATGAGCCAACGGTTTTTGGCAATAGATATGCTTCCCCATGTGCATGGCCATCATGGCTGCTGGTGCGTGCATATGATCCGGTGTTGAAACGATGACTGCATCAACCTTATCTCCAAGCTTCGCTAACATCTCGCGATAGTCCGCAAAATGAGAAATATCAGGAAATTTCTGATCCGCTTGGGTAAAGCGACTCGAATCAATATCGCAAAATCCTACAAACTGAACCTGCGGATGCGACCCCACGCTAGACAAATCGGTCCAGCCCATGCCATTGACGCCAATGCAAGCAACCTGCAGACGTTCAACCGAACTGCGGGCCTTCAAGAGTTTGGGGGAAGCAACTGCCCCAAGACCCACCGAGGCAGATTGAACTAGAAAAGAACGACGACTTTTGATTTTGGCTTGCATAGCTGCCTATCGATTGTGAGAGGAAATCGAGACGGAATGGGGGGCAAAATAAACGATGTTCGCGACCAAACAGGCCCTTTCTGGAGTGCCGTCTGTCGCCCTATCATTGTAGCAACAAGAGCACCGTCCCGCTGGACCGCTGACAAAGACAGTCTCTTGCATGATCGGTTGGCCTAGAAGTTGCGGGGAAGGATACTGTTAGCGGTCGGTCCGCCAAAGAATATTTTGCATCTGAGATTTTTTGATTCGTTCTGCACCGACCGCAAGCATGCCGTCAGCCGGGCGAACGATTCTCAGTTTCGATTGCTTCAAATCAAGTTTTGTAGCAAGCGATTCATGCAGTAAGCGAACAACGGGCTGTAGCGGGTAACCAAAATTGCTTTGAATAACCACTGCCTTGGAATCGTCATCCAAAATGACAGCAGATCCGATCGGATATAGCGAAAGGCCATTCATCATCAAGTAAAAAGTACTTTTGCAAAACTTGCCCAATGCTGCATGGTGCGACAAATAGGCAATCGAATCCGCCTGGTCCATCGGGGTTCCTTGGATGGGAAACGTCAATTCCAAATAAGCATCTGCCAAGTTTAAGATGACAGCACCCGGATCAGCTTGTTTCAATCGTATACCACGCGGGTATCCGCTTCCGTCCGCTTGTTCATGCACTTGCGAGATCATCGTGATCGTATTCTTCGATAGCCCTTTGAATCCGCCAAGCATTTCAGTACTTTCCAATGGATGCCTGCGATACTCGTTTGCGATCGAGTCGTTTCGAAGCGATTTGTCCTTGGTAAACCACTCTGGGTGCACCATCAAACTACTATCGTGCAACGCACCCGCCATGCCCACGTCTAGGGACTCTCTCTCCCCATCTTTGCGAAGAACGCTCATCACAATTGCCAGTAACGAAAGCTTAGTCGCTCTGGCTGCAAGGCGCTCGGCGATCGAAGGCTCGAAGACTTTGGATCGCAATCCAACTACGGCAAGCGATGCTGAAATATCTTTGTTCGCTTCCGCTAGAAACTGATCCATGCTAGTTACAAGCTGTTCCACCCCGGGAGTATTGCCCTTTTGCGTGGCCTGAATAAGTCTCATAATCGAATCTTGCGTCGAAGCTATCGCAGATTGTATTGCCTCTATTCGCTCTGCAGCGTAGGAGCTGAGCAAAGTGGCTTCCGCTTTCTCTGCCTCGGAATTCGTAGCTCCGCGAATCGTGACCGAGCTGATACTTTTCTTGCGAAGAATCTCTTTCAGGCGTTCTTGAATGGGCACGCCAGCTTTGAGAAGTATCTGACCGTTGGCATCCGTAAGGTCAAAACTCAACGAAGTCCCAACCTGCAAATCTTCGGTTTGAATGACCCAGGTTTGAGCGTTGCTCATGACTCAAGTCCTAAAATCCACGATGGGAGCTAAAATTGGGGGACCGATTGCACTTCAATACAATCAAAAATCTACAAACTCCGCCAGGGTCGGAAAGTCCAGGTAGGAATCAAAATATATTCAGTCATCATTGGTATCGTATACGAAACCTAAAAAGTCAAACAAAGCTGGCAATAAAATTCCATCTGAGCGGATATCCCCCATACCTTGATCTGCAGCCAGCGGGGCACCCCCCCGACCGAGGTGTGGTGTGCCTGTAACTAGGGGGGCTCGATGAATCCCAATTGCTTCTTTGCAAAGATCCGCAGCATCCTCCGGACCGGTTGTCTAGGAATACTTTTCGATGTCCAGTCCCATCATTCCCGCTTCCGACCGAAAAAAGAGGACTGGTGATGCAACCGCTTCCAACTGCCACTTGGCATCACATGAATCTTCGCTTTGATACAATCTGCCATGCGCAATGCCTGCCAGGAACGCACTTTTGTCGGTTTTGTTGCTTGTTTGTTAGCTGGCATTCCGATTTTTTGCATGAAAGCTAGATTATTTCGCCTTGGTTATTGATTAGTGGCTTCGAAACCGATATAGTTTGGAAGCAGTTGGCAATTCTTTACGAATGACAAGCAGTCCGATGTTTGCATCCCTTTCAATTCGATCTGTGGTGAAGTCTGCGTGGGTCATGCAGTGCTTGCTGTTGTTCGTTTTTGGATCGCAAGTGGGAAGCGTCTTCGGGGGATGCGGTGATTACCTCGACCACAAAGGCAATCTTCGTTTCTCAATGAGTGTCATCCATTCGGGTGTGAACGATTCTGACGCCGTTTTGCCTGAGGAACTTTTGGGCTTACTGGGAGCAGTGAAGGTCGAAGACTCGCCCGTTTCGAAATGTAGTGGGGGCAATTGCCGATCTGCTCCTGACCAACCGCCCGTTGAGCCGGCCCGAACTATCGTGTCGCGTCGCCAGCATATTGGTCTTCCAATCAATACAGCGGAATGGGACTTCGACATTGTTTCTGTGTTTGGATGGTTGAATGATCGTTTGCCATTGTCGATTTCTCTTGAGGTAACGACGCCTCCTCCGATTCTCTCTGCTTAACACTTTTCGGATTGTTGGGCATCACTGAGATTCGGAATTCAACCGATGCATTCGTAGTACCTCGCGAGTGTCTTCTTTTGGTTTCCCGTCTACAAGGAATGGACGTTCGGCATTTACGGGTCCGCTAACTCGTTCTTACCAAAGACCGTCTCTACCCCAAACTTTCTAACTATCTTTTGAGTTTAGCTGCGCGGTTCCATGTTGGTAACCGCGTAGTATTGCATGTGTGCATCGCGATCGATCGGATGCATTCGCAGGCTCGGTCAACCAAAGGCTCCGTCTGCGCAGCCACCTGTTTTTCGAGCAGCTTGAAAAAATTGGTACGTTTGAGTTGTTTGCTTTCTCATTTATATCGCTGATTTCAGCGTCATTCTTTTCTGAAACGGATTTGTATCATGTCACATTATTCCATCGAACGATTTCGAAGAGCTTTCACTTTGGTGGAGCTTCTTGTGGTCATCGCAATTATTGGCATTCTGGTAGGGCTATTGTTGCCTGCGGTGCAAGCCGCACGTGAAGCAGCCCGTCGCATGCAATGTGGAAACAACTTGAAGCAATTTGGGTTGGCTTTTCATAACTACGAGTCGGCGAACAAGCGACTTCCTGCGGGCAGAACGCCGGGTGCAAGCATGTCAGCCCATGCTGCCTTGCTTCCTTACATGGAGCAAAACGCGGCATATGCCTTGATTGATTTTAATGTAGCTTCAACGCACGTGAGCAACACGGCTGCGTTGGGGATTAACATCCCAACCTTCAATTGTCCTTCTGATCCCGTAGCGTTTGTCCCGATTGTGGGATGGGCAGGTACAAACTATCGAACCAATCAAGGATCTGGTATTGCAAACTCGACTCCTTCGACGGTTGCAGGCGACCCCAACTTTGGGTTTCCAGCCCCTAACGGGCCGATGGTACCTGGATTGTTCCTGGCGATCGGATCGATCACGGATGGGCTATCGAACACGGCTGCATTTAGCGAACATGGCAAAGGAGACTTCAGCAATGCTGTTTCCAGTATCACTGATACGTTCCGACCGGGGACATTTCCGGCTAATGCGGATGAAGCAATACGAGACTGTGCGGCTGTGAATATTACCGACCTTTCGAAGCAAGGGAACAGCAATGTGGGAGGACCATGGCTTACGGGGGGGCATACGACAACCAACTACTTTCATGCGGCTCCACCGCAAAGTCGGTCTTGTATGTTTCCACCACAACGAATCTCAACGACCGCCAAGAGCTACCATACAGGCGGAGTCCAAGTAACTCGTTGCGATGGGTCTGTTTCCTTCATCGCTAATTCGATTGAGCTTGCAGTATGGAGAGCCTTTGGATCGCGAAACGAAGGCGAAACCATAGGAAATGGAATCGAATAATGCGATACCTACAAACATGGAAGCCAGGGATGAACCTAGTTTTGTTCCTGGTGATGGTTTTTAGCTGCCTCACGGGATGTGGGCCTAGCCGAGTTCCATTGTCCGACGTTCAGGAGGCGAAGAGCTTGGCGGAGCGTCTACTGGAAAAGTGGAAGTCGGGTGAAGACATGTCCAAGTTCGCAACAGAGAGTCCGCCGATTTTTGTGTCCGAAGACCTATGGAGGAAAGGTGCGAAGCTACAGAGCTATGCGTTCCTGGACGAGGGGAAGATGTTTGGTTCCAACGTTCGCTTCCAGATCACGTTGAAGTGCGTGAGCAAGGAAGGCAAGGCGTCGGAACGTACTTTTTACTATTTGGTCACGACAACACCCGCGTTGACCTTTTTCCGAGAAGAGAGCTGATTGGCAGGGAAATCTGGTCCAGCGAACTTAAGCTTCCGTCACACACAACAAGGCAGTGATTTTTATGCGTTACCGTTGGTTTGCATTGGCAATGATTTCCCTTTCGATGCATGGCTTGGTCCTTGGGCAGGAAGGGGCACAGGTCGAGCAGGCAGAGGGAATTCGTCCGACTCCATTAACGCGTCCCGAGCTAAAGCGATTGCTGGAGGACGTGAAAGTGCGGTCACCACGCATTCCGCTTCCGGACTTAGGGGAAGCAGAACGAGTTGCGTTAGGTGACCAAGCCGAAAGCTATGAAAGTCGGGTCAAATACAATTACCTCAACGGTATCGAGATTGTACGTCCGCCAGTTTCTGCGGTTCCCGGTCAAGCTCCCACCGGGATGTCTCGAGAGCAGGATCCTTTGTTCACGTTAGACAACGCGTTCAAGGTGGAGCTGTTTTGGATTGTTTCGCGCGTCAACAATTGCCAATACTGCATTGGCCATCAAGAAAGCAAATTATTGGGCCTGGGGCGTTCCGAGGACCAGATCGCATCCTTGGATGGCGATTGGGAAGGGTTTGATGAAGCGTCTAAAACGGCCTTTGCATTTGCAAGAAAGTTCTCGCTGGAGCCTCAGTTGTTGGAGGATCAGGACATCGCCAAGTTAAAGGAGTTTTACACTGAGAATCAGATCCTTGAGATGATCTTGTCGATGTGCGGAAACAACGCGATCAACCGGTGGAAGGATGCGATTGGCGTTCCGCAACGGAAAGATGAAGGTGGTTACTCGCGAATGGCAAGCATGATATCAGGTTCCGCACTGAATGCTGAACAGATTGCGAGTTTACCTAAGGGCTCTTACCAGACGCCGACTTCGGAACCCTTTCGAGAATCGGTCAGCAAGATTGTCTTGCTTTCCGAATCTTCCGACTCGGTCAATACATGTGCAACCATCAGTCGTCGCCCCGCATTGGAGCCAATAGAATACGTTGAGAAGAAATTGTTGGAGTGCAAAACGCGAGTCCCTAGAATTGCATTGATGGATGAGGCTCAGACCCGTACCAACCTTCCATCCACCATCGAACTTGGTTCCAAGTTACCAAATTGGATTCGGCTTTTGGCCAGGTTCCCGAAGGCGGGTGCGATGCGAATGGAAGGGGTGATGGCGGCCGAACAAAAAGGGGATATCAATCCATTGTTGAAGGCACAGCTTTCGTGGATTTTGGCGAGGCAAGATCGAGCGTGGTATGCATTGGGAAGGGCTCGCGAACAACTGCAAAAGCTCGGCCAAACGGAAAAACAAACTCACGCTTTGGATGGCGATTGGTTAGGATTTCCTGCTCGAGAGCAAGCGATTTTTCGTTTGGCCAAAAACTTAGGAAATGCACCCGTGGTGCTTTCGGGCGGCGAGGTCAAGAAGGCCCTTGAGCTTGCGGGTCCAAGAGATGTGGTGCAGGTGATCAGTTTTACGACATCCCGAGCCTCCTTCAATCGACTTACCGAGGCAGTGGGGTTGCCGTTAGACTAAGGGGGGCAAGTCTGATAAGATTTTGGGCGTTCCTTCGATTACTCCGCTTCCTACGTAAGGTGATTTATGAAGATTACGGCGCTCAATAGAATCGCGTTTTTGGCCTTTTTAGGTACTGTCATGTCGAACAACCTGTCACTGACTGTGGCAGAAGACTGGACGCGGTTTCGCGGTTCGGATGGATCGGGAGTGAGCGCGAACGAAAATGTCCCTACGGTATGGAACCAAGACAAGAACATACAATGGTCGATTGATCTGCCTGGACCAGGCAGCTCTTGCCCGATCATTGTTGGCGACAAGGTCTTTTTGACCTGCTACACCGGATACGGTGTGAATGCGGAATCGGCAGGCAAGCCTTCTGATCTCGTTCGACATTTGGTGTGCGTCGATCGCAAGTCCGGAAAAACGGAATGGACGACAGCGATACCTTCTACCGTAGACGAAGATCCCTATAAGGGCTTTATCGTGGAGCACGGTTTTGCGAGCAGCACTCCGACTTCCGATGGCAGCATGGTCTATGTTATGTGCGGCAAATCCGGTCTGATTGCGTTTGACATGAAGGGTGCCAAAGTTTGGCATGTCGATATGGGCCAGAACTCGGACCCGGCAAAATGGGGGGATGGAACCAGTCCTGTGCTGTACAACGACTTGGTCATTGTGAATGCAGGAATCACAGGTCACGCGATGGTTGCTGTGGAGAAGAAAACGGGCAAGGAAGTTTGGCGAGTCAACGATGAGAAGTTAACGAATTCTTGGGCGACCCCAATCATTGTCAACGTGAAAGGTCGCGATGAAATGGTATGCGCTTCTCCAGGCAAAATTTTTGCGATGAATCCTATGACGGGAACCGAGCTATGGCGTTGCGATTCTCCGCTGAAGGAAACGGTCTGCGCAAGCGTGGTTCATCACGATGGGGTCGTGTTTCTGATGGGTGGTCGGCAAGGGTCCGCGATCGCAGTTCGCTGCGGCGGTACGGGCGATGTTAGCAAGACGAACATCGTTTGGGAAAAGCCTCTTCGATCGGGCATTGGAACTCCCGTTGTTGCGAACGGAAAGTTGTATTGGTCCGCATCGGGCTTAGCGATTTGTGCCGACTGCAAAACGGGCGAAGAGATTTTTAAGACTCGTTTGGTTCAAACCACCGAAACAGCACAAGCAGGCGGAAGACCCGCTGCCAACTATCCATCGGCTCTCAATATTGGCAACAAGATTTACTTGACGCTACGAAACGGTGAGACTCAAGTTTGGAACGCAAGCAGCAGTTACGAGGTATTATCGAGCAATACGTTTGTGAATGACGAAGGTCCGTTCAATGCGACGGGTGCAGTTAGCGACGGTCAACTTTTGATTCGGTCAAACAAAAAGCTTTATTGCATCGGTGGTTAGTCGCGAACGTAATTCTGCTTTTGCTTTTTATCCATAGGCTTTTTAGTGCGTGCATGAAAAGCCTTTGGAGTTAGCGATACTCAGATTCAATCCCAATTGGAAAGGAACATAAGAATTGGCAACATCGCTGCATTTAACACTTGCAGAATACGACTCGATGGTCCAGATCGGAGCGTTTGACCGTCTGGAACGAAAGATCGAACTCATTCGAGGAGAGTTGATTGAAATGAATCCAGCAGGACCTGTTCATGACGACTTGATCACTTATTTGAACAATTGGTCCGTACGAAGTGCAGATCCATTGCAAACATTGGTGACCTCGCAAACGGGCTTGGATTTGCCGGAAACGCAATCGCGTCCCGAACCCGACCTGATGTGGATACGTTTAGCGCGTTATCGAGCAAGCCACCCCCAATCGGCCGACGTGCAACTTGCGATCGAAGTTGCCGTGAGCAGTTTGAGTTACGACTTGGAAACCAAGCGTCGGCTTTATGCAGAATCCAACATCCAAGAGTATTGGATCGTAGATTCTCAATCTCAGTGCATTCATGTTCATCGCCGGCCTTTCCAAGGAGATTACCAGCACCGTAGCGTCTACAGCCTGGGTGAGACGCTCCAGCCTATGGTTCAGCCTAACGCTAAGCTTGATTTAACGGACTTGTTTGTAGGCTGAACAGACAATCAAAGTTCCCCATCTTATCATCCCCCTTTTTGTCGCTAGGCTCGATTGCACAGCTAACGTAACAAACATGTTTTTTCGTACTCGTACTTGTGCTTAGTACCGTTTCACTAAGAACGAGAGTAAAATCACTCGGTCGGGCTGGGATGGTTTCGGGCCATTTGCTGAAACAGTTCGTAACGTGCCTTCATTTCAGCGATGCTGTCACCGCCGAACTTTTCGACGAATGCAGATGCGATTTCAAAAGCCACCACGTGCTCTACGATAATTGCGGCAGCGGATATAGCGCACACGTCGCTGCGTTCGTAGCTAGCACGATGCGATTGTTTGTCCTCCATGCGGATAGAATCGAGCGGTTTGCGAAGGGTGCTGATTGGTTTCTTCGCGGCTCGTAAGATGAGCGATTGTCCGTTGGTCATTCCCCCTTCGAGTCCACCTGCGTTGTTGCTCGGGCGAACGAAACCTAGGTTATGCGAGTGGCTTTGCGAAGCATCGTAATGGATGGGATCGTGCACTTTGGAGCCTCGGGTGCGGGCTGCTTCAAAGCCCATTCCAATCTCGACCCCTTTGATAGCCTGAACCGCCATGACCGCTTGAGCAAGTTTGCCATCGAGTTTGCGATCCCACTGGGCATGAGTTCCGAGCCCGAACGGGAGTCCGTCGACTCGAACTTCGATGATTCCCCCAACCGTGTCACCTTCGTCCGCCATGCGATCGATGTAATCTTGGGCTTCTTGGTCGCGCGAGGGGTCTACCGAGTAGATGCTGCTGGATTCGCGTATGGGGCGAAGTGCATCGATGGATTGGTTCAGTGAATCAGCTCGTCCAATTGGCATTTCCCCAAGCTCAAGGACATAGCCGATGGTTTCGATACCGAACTGGGACAGCAACTGCCGAGCCAGTGCGCCTGCAGCAACGCGAGCGGCGGTTTCTCGAGCACTGGATCTTTCGAGCACTCCGCGAATGGATCCCAGATATTTAATGGCACCTGTCAGATCCGCGTGGCCGGGACGTGGGCGTTCGAGTTCTTTGAGGCGTTCTAGCTTGTAATCGTTGTTGGCAACTTGCAGGGTAATCGGCGAACCAAGGCTCTTGGATTGCCAGACACCCGTAAGAATATCCACGGTATCCTGTTCGAGCTTTTGGCGTCCACCGCGCCCGTAGCCTCCTTGACGGAGCCGCAGCTCATGATTGATTTTATCCTCATCGATCAGCAATCCTGCAGGAAAACCGTCTATCATGGCCAGCAGGGCTTTTCCGTGCGATTCTCCAGCGGTCCAATAACGAAGCATGCGGTGTCTACAGTCCTGTGAATAGTCGCTCGGCAAAACCTTATTCTAGTTCTTCACCCGTTCAAGCCAAGTCGCAATTGATCGTGTGCGCGACCATTGGTCCCTCGAGTTCCATAGCAAAATGTCTTTAAACCCTACATTCGGCAAACGCGTCGTCCCGCAAGTTGGTTACTGCACGAATGTCCATGCCGGTCGAGATTTGCCATCGATTTTGCGAAATATTGACCAGTATAGCGTGCCAATTCGGCAATTGGTGGATCCAGAGAAACCGATGGGCGTCGGGCTATGGTTTTCGGAGGAGTCCGCGAAACAAGCGATGGATGGCCAAAATTTAGTCGCACTCGAACTGGCACTTTCGAAGAACCAACTTGTGCCATTCACTTTGAACGGATTTCCGCAGGGGGATTTCCATCGCGAGATTGTTAAGCATGACGTATATCTGCCGACATGGTGGACGGAGCAACGGTTGGAGTACACTCGCAATCTCGTGCAGATTCTAGATCGGATTCTGCCGTCCGAGCAGGTAGGATCCATTTCCACGCTGCCGATTGCTTGGGGGAATCCGAAACCCAGTACTGAACAAATGGAGCGAGCAGCATTGAATCTGCTGACCCTAGCAAGAGAGCTCCGCGATCGATTCGAGACAACGGGGCGTCGGATTCTGATAGCGATCGAACCCGAACCTGGATGCTGCCTAACAGATAGCCAATCGTTTCGTGATTTCTACAATCGCTATTTTTCGGCACCTTGGTTGAGCGAACGAGACGCCAAGTGCGCTAGGGAATTCCTTACGCTTTGCCACGATGTTTGCCATGCAGCTGTCATGTTTGAGGATCAGCAAGAAGAATTTCGGTTACTTCAGCGAGATGGAATCGCGATCGGAAAGGTTCAGGTCTCATCCGCCATCGAACTCGATTGGGACGTATTGGATGTTGCTGGAAAACGGATTGCTATGGATCAGCTTCGCAAGTTTGCCGAAGATCGATATCTGCACCAAACGACTTGGGTGGAACCATCACTGGCTAGCGGCGAACGTTCTGTTTCATTAACGGAAGATCTGCCAAGGGCTCTGGGACGCATCGTTGCTTTGGAGAGTCTTCAGGGGCGATGGCGAGTTCATTTTCATGTGCCCATTTATTTGGATCGCTTTGATTCGCTTTCTTCGACTCGTTCAGAAATCATTCGATGCGTCGAGTTATTAACAACGAGTGGGGCTGGATCACCTTCTTTTAGTGGTCACTTTGAAATCGAAACCTACGCGTGGGGAGTCCTTCCCGCAGAACTACGCGAGGTGTCCCTGCAGAGGGGGATCGCGAAGGAATTTTGCTGGTTTCAGTCATTGCTATCAACCTGATCTTGATGTTTTTGCTAGAATGCGTTACCCAGAACATGCACATCTTGCCGAGTTGCTGACCAAGTGTCGATAGTTTCTTTATCGTGCAAGGAAAGTCCGCATGGACCCGCTCTATTTTTCAAGCAAGCAAGAAAGCGAATTGGAACAAGTTTTGTTCCGTCCTTACTCGCTGATGCCGTTGTTGTTCGAATGCCCGAGTTCGGATCTAATTGTTTACACTCACGATCTCGAGCGACGACTGACCTACATGAGCGAATCATCCTGGCATGTTTGCAGGTTGGATTTTCAGAACTGGCAGCGAAAAAGTTTTGTTCCCATGTTCACCGAAAATCCGTGGAACGACGTTTACCGGAACACCGCCGATTTGGAGATGGATCCCTGTCAGGTTTACAAGATCTATTGCGAGATATGGGACGATGAGGGAGGAAAAGCAAGGCTCGAAGTTCGACGCAAACTGATCATGGCCGATGACGAGCCGATTGGAGTGATCGGCGTTTCGAGAAGAATTGCCGTTCTACCATCCATTGATTCTGAAGTTCCGTTGGAAGCGAATCCTTTTTCGAAGCTGTCACCGGGCGAAATGGATGTAATTGAGCAAGTGATTGCTGGTCATCTCAATAAGTCGATCGCAAAGTCGCTAGGCTTGGCCATGAGAACGGTCGAGCTGCGGCGGGCCAAGGCGATGACGAAGCTTGGGGTGAGCACGCTGGCGGATTTGGTAAAGCTCTGGTGCAAGCTGAATAGGATCTGAGTCGGGCGGCTGGCGATTAGGGATGTTGCAGATTCGCAATTCTTTTCGCGGCTTCGCAAGCTATACTTGAAGAAGTCGCAGAGATCTGAGCACTTGAAACAGGGCTGGGATTGTGGCGCCTGTTTCCAATGAGCTTGACGCATTTTCTAGACGGTTTCTATGGGCCTTTTCGATAAGCTGTTCGCAAAAAAAGAAGGAGCCAAACGGGCGGATGTCGAGGCCCGTTTTGAACGCATCCGGTCAGCGATCTCAGGCACCATGAGCAACTTTTTTGTCGCCAAGGATCGGGAGAATGCAAATGCGATTGTAGGAGTGAAGCTTTGCGATATCGAAAAAGTTAATTTTTTCGAGAGCCGCTTCAAAGGGCTGAATAAACCCTCGGAGGGCGAAATCGCATCTCAAATGATTCATCCCAACATCGCCAGGACACTTGAATTTGGATTGTCGACGAAAAACCAGCCTTACCTTGTCATGGAATTCGTGGATGGACCAGGCTTGCAGGTTTTGATCCAGGAACGGGAAGAGGAAAAGCTCCGAGGGCTTCGCCTGGACATGATTCGCCAAATGGCTGATGCTCTGCAATACGTCCACCGCAAGGAGTTTATTCACCGGGATGTATGCCCAAGAAACTTTATGTGTTCACTAGATCTGAAAACAGTAAAGCTAATCGACTTCGGCTTGACGTTGCCTGCGACAAAAGCCTTTATGGTCCCAGGAAATAGGACTGGGACGCCGCTGTACATGGCCCCGGAGATTGTGCGCAGGCGTGCCACGGACCAACGAGTGGATGTTTTCTCGTTTTCGATGACTTGCTATCACCTGATCACACTTGAGTTGCCGTGGCAAATGTCGGACACGACAGGCAAAGCCGCTCTGCACCATGACACTTCCCCCCCACGCGACATTTTGGAGCTTCGGCCGAACCTGGACCGGCACTTAGCCACAACGATTATGGCTGGACTGAAGGCAAATCCAGAAGAGCGTTTGCCAGACATGGAATCCTTTATCCGGGGCATTCGCGGAGCAAAAGTTTCACCCTAAGCTCGGTCATTCCCAGACGCCCGGCTGGAAACAGAGAATGACTAAAACCAGCTTATGACTGTTACCAGCATTGGTTGGCACCAGATAACGGTTGGCACCAGATTCTTGCGAACCCCTCAGACCGTAGCGAAAGTTTTTTTCACCTTCGCTACGGTTTTGCTTAGATTCGCACTCGTTACTGCTTGTACTTGGCTTGGTACTTTTCGTTCAACCGAGTGTGCTTGCTCGAAAGATCAACGGCTCTTCCTTGGATATATGCTTTCAAAACATTCGTTGGGGTTTCAAGAATGTTTCCATCCGCGATAAACAAAGTTGCATCCTTGCCGACTTCCAAAGAACCAACATGATCTGAAACACCAAAGATCTCAGCAGGGGACAACGTGATCGCACGCAAAGCTTGAGGCTCGGTCAATCCGAAAGCGGCCGCCGAAGCTGCATGGTACGGTAGATTGCGCACCATCGAGGCACCGAATCGGCCGTCGCCGGCGATACAGAACGTGATCCCCGCTTTTTGCAGCACGGACGGCAACGCGTATGCTTCGTCGTACGGTGCGTCATGTCGAGCCGGCAATCGATAAGTGCTTGAGACGACGACTGGAATTCCTGCTTCCTTTAAGAGCGGAAGGCAATGGCCAGCGTCTGCTGCGCCAACCAGGATCATCTTCAGCTCATATTGCTTTGCGAAGGCAACGGCTGTTTGGATTTGCTTGAGCGAGTTTGCCATGACGAGCACGGGAATCTTCCCATCCAAGACAGGCTTTATCGCTTCCAGCCTTAAGTCGACCGGTTGTTGCGATCCTACAGCATTCTTCGCCTTAAAGTAAGCATGGGTTTCATGAAACAGCTCATGCAGCTCCGCTAACTTGTCCGCATCCGCAGCGGCTTCAGGTTCTTCTGGGCCGCGACGCATGCGTGCCTTGGTGTATCGAGGCCATGTGAAGACCATTCCTGCGTCTGGCTTGAGCGTCATCGATTCCCATGTCCACCCATCAAGCATCATGACGGCGGAACGGCCTGCCACAAGCCCGCCGCTGGGGGTGATGACGGTTGTCAAGATTCCGTTTGCCCTTGCGACCGGTATAGCCTCGCTGTCCGGATTGAATGCGACCGCTGCACGCACGTTCGGGTTGATGTTACCGGTCTCAGTTGTATCGATCGACGCGCGAACGGAATCGATCTCCACCAATCCAAGGCTGGAAAACGAGTCCATCAGGCCGGGGTAGATGTGCTGGCCTTTTGCTTCAACGATTTCCGAATCACCTGGAAACGGAATGTTGACGCCGACAGCCTTGATCTTTCCGGCTTCGAACAACACGCTTCCATTTTCAATCACATCGCCCGAAACGGTATGGACCGTTGCGTTGCGAAGGACAATTGGTTTCTTCTGAGGAGCTCCGGGAATCTGATCGGAAGCAGTTGCTACGCTACTGATCAAGCCCAAACTACACTGCAAGGCGACAGCAAACAAAATCTTTCGTATGTTCTTATTCATGGTTATGTCCTTCCATTTCCCGAGCCTGTTCTTGCATTTCTTGGTGATCTTCATGACCTAGGTGGATGTCTTGGCCGTTTAGGTCATCGTGATCGTCGTGGTGATGATGGCAGTACTCATCATGATGTGGCCAAAGTCGCGAAGGGTCGTCCGCGAGTGAACTGCGTTCGCCGGGAGCATCGCCGCTCGCCAAAACCTTTTGCACCAACGAGCGATGCAGCTGGGAATCGCGATCTCGCATCTCTGCATCTTGATTTCGATCGAAGTACTTTCGACCATCAATCCAGGTTTGTTCGCAGCGCGCCAGAGTCGATAATGGGGATCCGGACCATACCGAAATGTCCGCATCTTTGCCCACTTCGAGCGAGCCGACGCGGGAATCGATGCGAAGCTGCTTGGCTGGATTCAAGGTGACGAACTTCAGTGCTTCCATGGGTTCGACTCCACCGTATTTGATGGCTTTGGCTGCTTCATGGTTCATGTGCCGCCCTAGCTCTGCATCGTCGGAATTGAAAGAAACCACAATTCCTTGTTGGTGCATGATCGCGCCATTGTACGGGATGGAGTCGAGCACTTCGAATTTGTAGTTCCACCAATCGGAGAAGGAAGAAGCTGTCGCTCCATGTTTCGCCATCGCATCGGCAACTTTGTAACCTTCCAAAATATGCTGAAGCGAACCGATACGAACGTTGTAGTCTTCCAGCACTCGAAGCAAACCTAGAATTTCATCTTGGCGATAGCTGTGGCAATGAACCCAGCGTTCCCCTTTCAAAATTTCAGCGATCGCTTCTAGTTCCAGATCGCGACGAGGTGGCAGGCCTTTTCGTTCTTTGCTCCAGCTTTCCCATTGCTGAGAATAGGTACGAGCCGCATTGAATCGATCTCGAAAAATCTGCTCGACTCCCATTCGCGATTGTGGATATCGCGTGCGTGCTGAGTCTTGTACGTTGCTCTGCTTCACGTTCTCACCCAGGGCGAATTTGATACCCTGAGGTGCACCTTGAAATTTTAGCTCGTCGTACGTTGCGCCCCATCGAAGCTTGATGACCTGGTTTTGTCCACCGATCGGATTCGCGGAACCATGAAGGATGTTGGCCGAGGTGAGGCCACCCGCCAACTGTCGGTAGATCGTAATGTCGCTGGCGTCGATGAAGTCCGTGATCCGAACTTCAGCAGTAATCGCCTGCGTCGCCTCGTTGATTCCACTGTCGGAGGCCATGTGAGAATGGCAATCGATCAAGCCAGGGCTGATTTGCATGGCCGAAGCATCGAGCACTTGAGCACCTGCAGGAACAGGTAGATCGGTACCAATCTGATGGATGATGCCTTTGTGAACTATTAAGTCGGCGTCCTTCAGCAATCCATTGGGGCCACAAGTCCACAGCGTGGTGTTCTGGAACACGACGTATTCAGGTTGCTCCGGTAAGCTTTCGCGCCCCCGGCTACCGACCGGATAAACCAGCTTCGAAAGAACGGTATTGTCTTCCAACTTACCGTTCGCGACTTTTTCGTCCGCGGATTTACCTTCTTTGGTATCTTCTTTCTTGGGCTCCTCAGGTTCTTGAATAGCAACAATCAATTGCTGTTTCCCGTCAGGCCATGCGATGGAGCCAACAAATTGCTCCTGTGCGTTGCTTTTCCCGTTGGGAAGCAGTGCAAGAGTCAGATAGCCAGTCCCTTTTTGGCCTTCCAACACTTTGCCCGCATCGAATGTTGCAGCGATGGTTCTATCTTCCCATTTAGGGTTTTTCAGTTTGGTGCTGCCTTTGTCCTCCTTCGACTTCGCTACTTTCTCAGGGGGCTCTGAGGCAGGCGGATTCGCAGAAGCGACTTTCGCCTCTTCCGTGGATGGCACTGCCGGAACTGCCGGGGCGTCCGGAACTGACGGTGCGGCGGGGACTGCCGGGGCGTCGGGAGCGACAGGGGCGGTTGCGGTATCGGTAGCAGCAGGGACCACGGGTGCTTGGCCCTCTGGCTTGGCTTTGGCCGTTTCGTCTGGTTTTGCCGGACTCTTTTTCGTCAAAGCCAAACTGCCGCTTAGCTTCTTTTCGGAATCCGAAAGCGACAGGAACAATTCAGATGGAAGGGCTGACTCAGCACCGCCAGGTGAACTCAGGGTCATCTTCCAAACACCATCTACTTTTTTGGTAACCTTCGATGCGGACGCTGGACGTTCTCCTTGCACCCACACTTCTTCAATCTTGGACTTGTCGTCCCACAGATCACCGCTGCAAACAAGAAGGTTTGCCCAAGCACCTGACCTGATGACTCCGCATTCGTCTTCGATACCAAGAAGTTTTGCTGGAGCGGTAGTGACTGCTTCCAAGGCCTTTTGTTTATCGAGGCCACGCTTGATGGCTTTTCGAATCTGCGGAATAAACTCGCTTGGTTCGTTCAGGCCGCTGGACGTCAATGCAATCTTCACTCCCGAACCCACCAGACGCGATGGATTCTCCGGAGCAAGTTCCCAGTGAGTTAGTTCCTCCAGTTCTGCGTCAAGCACGGCTTCGGCGGTGGAGACATCCGGTGGCTTGGGGAAATTGACGGGAACAATGATGACTCGGTTCAGCTTGGCAATTTTGTCGAGCAGTTGGTACTCTTGGCCCGAGCCTTTGAGAACGACGTTCAAGCCGAACTCGCGACCAAAATCGTCGGCCCGCAGCGCGTACTGTTCGTTGAGAGCGTCAAACATGACCCACTTGCCGGCCATCAAATGATCGTTCATAGCGTCGAAGGCCAAGTTGGCATCCGGTTTTTCAAGGCCTGACTGAGTGCGATAGGCTTGCCATGCTTGCGAATACCATTGCGAATCGAGGAACGTCTGTCGCGCTAAAGCAACAGCCCCCATCGGGCTGCCCGGATAGCCGTCACGTCCACGTCCCCTTGTAACAGTAAGACGCACGTGCATGCCGACATCGCGTCGTAGAAGTGATTTTGGAACGGGCGAGTTTCCGGTCAAGACAACTGCACTTTTGCCTTTGATGATGCCATCCCGCGGTGCCAATAACACGGTCGTGATGCCAGCCTTCCGGAGCTTCGTCATCTTTGCATCGTCTTGCACGATCGAATCTGCAACGCTCCGATTCGGAGTCACTTCTGGATTCCAGTGGTTCGCTCCTCGGTTGAGTTCCATGACAGGTAGCTCGGTTTCCAAACCAGCATCCACCAAACCGGAATAAATGGTTTTACCCGTAAAGTCGATTAAATCCGCGCCGGCGGGTGGCGTCAATTTGGAACCGACTTCAACGATTTTTCCGTCGCGAATCACAATGGTTCCATCTTCGAGGACTCTGCCGGGCTCCGTGACGATGGTCGCATGCTGGATTGCGATCAAAGCGTTCGGATGAGACTGAATCCCAACCTCGGGCAAAGTGCTGGAGGATTGCTGGGCTTGAGCCAGCGTGGCTCCGAACAGGAGGCAAACCAGCCCCAAGTTCGCGCAAGGCATTATTCGTTTTTTCATTTGCCAATCTTAAAAAAAGTACCTTGATCGGCCTGGACCGGTCTTCTAATTAGAACCTTGGAAAACTGGCCTGCGAAAAAGTTACGGGTTTCATAAAAGCCGCAGAAAGAGGATGGTGTAAGTGTAATTCAGGATCTGACGTTTGCGCCAAAGGGAGGCCCGAATTGACATTCTTGACGTAGTGGCTCAGAATCTTCCACAGAAACCTATTTTTCGGTGCCTGTCGCTCTCTTTGTGAGTCTTTGAATGTCTGATTCTCCCTCCGGCAAAATCTCGAATGTTCTCAATGAAACGAGGATTTTTCCGCCTAGTCCATCCTTTTCGCAGCAAGCTTCGATTGGCTCGATGGCACAGTATCAAGCGATCTACGACAATTCGATCCAAGATATCGAAGGATTTTGGGCCAAGGAAGCCAAAGAGCATCTCCATTGGTTCAAGCCGTTTGAAACCACTTTAGAATGGGACGAGCCGTTTGCGAAATGGTTTGTCGGTGGCCAAACCAACGTCTCGTACAATTGCCTCGATGTGCACGTGAACAACGGACTTGGCGAGAAGGTTGCAATCTACTGGGAAGGGGAACCGGGAGATCAGCGAACGGTCACCTATGCCGATTTGTTGCGAGATGTTTCCCGGTTTGCCAATGGGCTTAAGAAGCTCGGAGTTCAAAAAGGGGATCGCATCAGCATTTATATGCCGATGGTTCCGGAGCTGGCCGTCGCCATGTTGGCTTGTGCGCGTGTTGGTGCAATTCACTCCGTTATCTTCGGTGGCTTCAGCGCCGAAGCGATCGCGGACCGCAACAATGA
>Ga0247831_1002982_pt1 | contig 25998 bp, 18 predicted proteins | sample LaCruzMarch2015__9_FD_192406 | JGI IMG/M metagenome (GOLD analysis project Ga0247831, IMG submission 192406) | Freshwater microbial communities from meromictic Lake La Cruz, Castile-La Mancha, Spain - LaCruzMarch2015_1m | ecosystem: Environmental > Aquatic > Freshwater > Lake | place: Spain...
CTTGGCGAGGTCGAGGCCGATCGTGGTAGTCATCATGGTGGACGGTTCCTGTTCTGTGGCCGCATAAGCAACGACCAACCTATGGCGCACTCGACGCCGGACACAGGGGCCGTCCAACCCATCAGGTTAACTGCGCCAAGTCGGAAAGCGCCCTCCCCGTCTCGATTCAATCTACCGCCACCGCCCAAGCGGTCGCCGCCTCGGCGCGGAATCGCCGAAGCGTGGGTCTGCTGATCAGATGACGCTGGATGTTGAAGGTGTTGTAGATCGTCGCGTGGGTGGTGAGGAATCTCTGGGCTGAGGCCTGGGATTTGAACCGCTGCTGCTGCCGCTCTCGTCGCCGGATCGGCAGGTGGGAGTTCTCTGCCCGATTGTTCTCCCGAAGCCGGCCGGGTCGATGCACATGCCTCAGATCCAGGACATCGAGCGCCGCGCCATAGGAGGCCAGGCCGTCCGTCGTGATCGTCTGAGGCTCGATCGGCTGGTTGTGTAGCAGGCGTCGGAGAAGCCTCAACGCCGCCTCTGTGTCCCGCCGGTGCTGGACCACGAGGTCCAGGACCTCGCCTTCATCGTCCACTGCGCGCCACAGATACATCCGCGTTCCGCCGATCCAGCAGACCATCTCGTCCAGGTGCCAGCGCGGCGACGGCACAGGCCGCCGACGTTTCAGACGCCTGGCGATCAGAGGGCCAAACTTGATGGTCCAGCACCGGATCGTCTCGTAGCTGACGTCCACACCGCGGGCCGCCATCAGTTCCTCAACGTCACGAAAACTGAGGCTGAAACGAAAGTACAGCCAGACGGCATGGCGGATGACATCCGCCGGAAACCGGTGACGCTTGAACGAAATCGGCTTCACGAAATATGATCCTCGTCAGTGGCTTACGCCACAAATACCGGAGACCTTTTAGCGTTCGCCTGACAGCACCCCACCCAGTCAGGAACCTGTCTCCCGCCGTGCGCGGGACAAACAGAGACGATTTGCCGGCGACGTCGGCCAGCTAGGAGAGTGGGGTCTCCATAGCACAATTTGGCTCCAGAAGTCGACGCTGAACAGCCCAGCTCAGAGGGATAGAAGGCTGATCTTCGAGCCTCGCAATCGATGCCGGATCGAGCCGTCCATTCAGGATCGCTGACTGGATCCCAGGCGCCAGAAACACCCAGTCGATTCTTCCGACGTCATTGAACGGCGCCTGCGCCAGACGAACGCGCGTGAGCTGGCGTGCGAGGGCCGGACGCGCTGCCTCGAACGCGTTATGGGCCTCCCGAAGGCGCTTGATCGCAGCGAGCCTGGCGGCCGTCGCCTTCTTGCCGGCCGTCACTTCGGCGTCTTCCAGCCAGGTCCTGCCTCCCCGCATTTTCATTCGGATGGGGATCGAAATGCGGACATGGTTGAGCCGCGATGCCTCGGCCAAAAGCCTGTCGCCGAGGTGAAGCCTGGCTTCCACCGTCCTGCCGTCTGCCAGGTCCGCGTTCAGGCTTTCGAGCGCCTTCAGGCCGATCACCATCTGAACGGAGTCGCCGTGAACCTCGACGCGCGTGACGACCTCCCTCAACACACCTGTCGAGATGTCTTCAGGCGCCACCCCCGTCAGATCGATCAAGCGACGGCGGATGAGGTCGTCGAGCAGACGGCACGGCACACGCGTAAGAGCGTCGGGTCTGGCCGGACTGGTCAGTCCTGGCATGAGGCTTGGTGCCGCGTAGTAGCCGTACAGCTTCCCCTTTCGCCGCGCGAACACCGGTTTCATGCGCTGACCCAGCGCATCGAACAGTCGACCCTGCAGCGGGGCCCGTTCGAGGTTCGGTGCCCGGCGCTTCCATATGGCGCTCCGATGATGGAGCAGTGCCTGGACGGCGTCGAAGAGGGCGCGATCAACGATCGCCTCGTGTCGGCCCGCGTAGGTCTGGCCCTTGTGGGGGATGAGCCCAAGGTAGGTCTGGTTCTGGAGGAGATGACGGAGCGCGCCGCTGCTGAACGGCACGCCGGGAATCAGGGCTCCGCGCGGCGATCGACGAGGCTTCGATCTAATGCCGTCCTCCATTAACTGCTGCTGCAGGTCATGGAACGATCGGCATTGGATCAGGCGTTCGAAGATCGAGCGGACGGCGACGGCTTCCGTCTCGTTCACCCGCAGCCTTCGATCACCGGAAGCGTCGGGCGGATCATAGCCAAGCGGAGCGAGCCCGCCCATCCACATCCCCTTGGCCTTTGACGCCGTGATCTTGTCTCGGATGCGCTCGCCGGTGACCTCCCGCTCGAACTGGGCGAACGACAGCAAGACGTTGAGCGTCAGCCGGCCCATTGAGCTTTTGGTGTTGAACGCCTGGGTGACGCTGACGAAGGCCGCACCCTGCTGGTCGAGGCGTTCCAGGATGCGGGCGAAGTCGGCCAGGGAGCGGGTCAGCCGATCGACCTTGTAAACCACCACGGCATCGATGAGTTTGGCGTCGATGTCGGCCAGGAGGCGCTGCAGGCCAGGCCGCGTCATGCTCGCGCCGGAGAACCCGCCATCGTCATAGCGCTGGCGAACGACTGTCCACCCCTCCCCGCCCTGAGATTTGATATAGGCCTCGCAGTATTCCCGTTGCGAGTGGAGCGAGTTGAAGGACTGGCTCAGCCCCTCCTCCGAGCTCTTGCGGGTGTAGACGGCGCAACGGACCCGATCAGCGCGCTCCATGGGTGCCCCCTGCGCGAAGGCCGAAGAAGCGCGGCCCGTTCCAGCGGACCCCGGTGATCTCACGCGCTATGGCCGACAGGCTTCGGTAATGCCGCTCTCGATATCGAAACCCGTCAGGCTCCGCGACGACCTCATGGATCACACCCAGATATTCCCGGGCGACCCGGCTCCCTGCCTTGAGAGCTTGGAGCGTCGGCAGAGAGGCCGACTTCAACCGCCTTCGGTCGTCCGACGTGAGATCAGCATATGCTGCGACCTGCATACGCCATGCGATCAAATGCCGAACAAGGCGCGAGGACCGCAGCGCGGGTGGCGGTCCCCATCGCGTCCGCCATTCCACCCGAAGCGCCGCGAGCGGCATGGTTTCGAGGCTTGTCAGGAAGGCTTCGAGCTCATCGTCGGCTGTCGTCATCACGCTCTCCCAAAGGGCAGAGGCACCACGTTCCGAACGCTAAACTATCACAACTGTCCAGTCATAAAACGCATATTTTGCAGCCACTTATATCGCAATATCGGAGACAAATTGTCAGGTGACTGCGTGCACCGCCATTCATTTCCTTGAATTATAACACTTTTTCTGGATCCCGGAAGTTGTCCCGAGACGTCCGGGGCTTCCGAGACTTCCGGGGCTTGCTGGGCGACGCTGCGGACGGGTCGATGGCCGGGGCGACCGGTCAGACTGGACCCTGTTCGTCTTCGGCCTGACCTGGGGATTCAAGACAGGAGATGCTGCGCTTCAATGAAGTTCAGGCCACCGCAGCGGGCGCGACTTCGGGGCCGACGTCTCAGGTCCCCTCCGGATCGTTCCGGCGAGGGCCTTTCCGGCGCTCGACGCTGCGCATTCCGCCGTTCATGATCATCAGCTCAAGCCGGATTTCGACCAGGCGCTGTTCGATAGAGCCGAGCGCCAGCACTAGGGTGGACATGAAGAGCAGGGACACCTCGACGGCAAGGATGTTCGGCGCTGCTCTCGCCCCCAGAATCTCAAAGGCCAGCAGGGTGATGACAAGCAGGGCCGCGCTGACACCGACCCCCAGCGCGCCCAAAATCCTCAACACAGACTGGCGGGGTGCATGCGGATTGATGCGGCTGCCTGTACCACGCCGGTCAGGCCCCCGCCGTTCGGCCCGGGCCCTGCGGTCGGCCGGATCCGGTCCATCGATATCTTCCGCCAGACGTTCAGCTTCCAAGGCCATGATGTCCTCCGCCCCTAGTCGACAAGCCGGGTCCCGTTCCCGCCCATTCCTCCAGCATTCGGGCCGACCCCGTCGGGGACAGGCACGTCGCTGCTTTCGTAGTCGGCATTGATCCGAATCCCCGCCGCGGTCCGGAGTCTGATTTCCCTGGCGACAATGACCGTCCAGGCGCTTTCCTCGGCAGCGACGCCGTTGCCGTTGACCTCGACAAATCCGTTGCGAACATAGACGACCCCCAGAAGTTGCTCCACATTGCGTCCCGGGAGACGAATGCCATTGCGTCCCGGGAGACCAATGTCTGGGCTATTGCCGCCAATGGTTGCCAGAACCATGCCCGCATAGGGACCATGCTTGCGACCGACCAGGTTCACTCTCGCTTTCACGCCACCGAAAAGTGGATCCGAGCCTTGATCAAAGAAGAGGAATACGTCCTCTCCTTCCAGACGACCATGACCCTGGAGCTGAATGTTTTTTCGAAAGACATGATCTCCGGGTCTTAGCACCAGAGTGGCCAGGTTCTTTACGAGTATGGGCTGACAATGGATCCCCGGATCGAGATAGGAAGTGGTGCCATTTGCCTCATAGACTATCGGGTTGTCCTGCCCGTTGCCGGTGAAGGGACATGAGTCTGTCGACGGGAAACTCATGGCGCTGAACGGGTCGACAATCGAGGCGGCTCCCTCCCCGGGCGACGGTGTCATGCTGCCGGTCGCAGACAGCACCGCCTGGATCCTGCGGCCCTCTATGGTCCCGGCGCCCTGGACCCGGATCTGCGCATTGGAGTGAACGCCACAGTCCGGGGCCCTGATGTGGGAGCTGTTCACGAGGTTGATCATTTCGCCGGAAGTCCCGGTCCCAAGGACGCAAAGGGGCGTCTGTGAGACCGAAACCGCTCTCGACACGACCGAGTACTTCCATCCGCCCGGCGGCAGCAGGTTCATGAAGAAGGACGGCGAGACACCGTCCAGCCGCACCTCCATGATGCGTTGCCGGTCATCGTCTATGACCCTTGCCACATCGGTGATTTCTGGTGCGTTGGCCCACTCGGCGATATGGGTTTCGACCAGGCCTTCGACCCGCTCGACCGCCACGTCCTCACCAATGATAAATGCCAGTTCCGCAGCCCCCGCCAGAGCGGCTGCGTCCGCTATGTCCTGCATTCGCGAGCGGTCCGCCATGACCCGACTGAGGTCAACGGCACCGGCGACCACCATGGAAAGGGCGGGCAGCCCGAGCGCGAAGATGAGCGCCACCTGCCCGCCCTCGTGTCGGGCAAAGCCCGTCACGCGCCTCCAGATTTCGGCGAAGCCAGACATCGCCTAGGCTGCCTTGCCGACTTCGAGCCCGGCGCGGAGCGCCGCTTCGGCACGGGCATTTCGGAGCGTGTAGCGGATCTGGTAGCCGAGCAACCGCCAGTTCAACGGCTTGGTGACGAAGGCGGTCGCTCCGGCCTCATAGGCACGATCAATGGCCTCAACATCTTCGCGACCGGTCTCCACGATCACGGGAAGATGGAGGGTCTCCGGGTTGTTGCGGATGGCGGCGAGCAAGGCGAAGCCATCCATCCGGGGCATGTGCAGATCAACCAGTAACACGTCGTACGGACGCCGCGACAAGGCTTCCAGGGCTTCGATCCCGTCAGCGGCGACGTCGACCTCGGCGAGCGCGGACGACAGGTTGACCTGAGCGAACTCCCTCAGAATCGGATCGTCGTCGACGAACAGCAGACGCGCCTCCTCGCTCAGAACGTAGAAAAAGCCTGACATCTGCGTGTCTCGCATCTGGTTCACAGCGCCCCAAGGAGATCAATGAACACACTTAAGCGCTTAGTCATTAACGTCGCGTATCGTTGCAATCTCGTGATCCACCGAGTGCAAGCCCCTGACCATTCACGTCCGATTCATGAAGGTTGGGCTGGCCAGAAAGCTGGCCGGCGCCGTGCTGCTTTCGCTCCTGATCTCCTTCGTGATTACAGCCCTGGTCTCTACCTGGATGGAGCTGAGGCGTCAGGCGGACCTTGAGACCGACCGCTTGACCCAGACGGCTCACGTCATCGCCTCCCTGTCCGCAAAGGCTGTTCAGCAGCAGGATCAGCAAGGTGCCTTCGTCGCCATACGGGCTGTGAGCCAGATGCCGGACATCAGTTATGCGCGCCTCGAAGGGCCCGGCGGGCTGTTGGCGGAGACGGGCGGCGGCACAAGACTCCTGAGCGATGCACAGGTTTCCGCAGACGACGATCGTCCGTCCCTCTGGAGCATTCTCAGGACCGGCTCATTGGAAGTGACCGCGCCTGTCGTGAGCGAGGGTCAGACCGTCGGCTCAATCACACTGTTCTCCAGAATTCCGAACCTTCAATCCCGACTGTTCTCGACAGTATGGGCGTCTCTTGCCGGAGCGCTCGCTGCCGTTGGCGTTGGCCTGTTTGTAGCGCTTCAGCTGGCGCATCGCATCACGCGCCCCATCGTGACCCTGGCCGGCCTGGTCAGGCGGCTGCATACGACCCGCGATTTCTCTGTCCCCGTAGCTGTTCAGGCCGACGGGGAGGTCGCTGATCTTGTGAATGGCTTCGACACGCTTCTTGTCGGCATCAGAGAGAGAGACGCGCAGATCGCGGCTCATGTCGCCGGCCTCGAGAGCGAGGTTGCAGCCCGGACCGCAGAACTTGTCGTGGCAAGAGACGCCGCCGAAACGGCCAATGCCGCAAAATCGGATTTCCTGGCGGTCATGAGCCATGAAATCCGCACACCGCTCAACGGAATCCTCGCGCTGAGCGAGATGCTGGCCCAGTCTGAACTTCCGCCGCGCCTCAATCGTTACGCTGGAACAATCTCAAAATCTGGCCAGTCTCTACTGAGTATTATCAACGACATACTTGACTTCTCCAAGGTCGAGGCCGGCAAGCTGGATCTCGAGGCTATAGAGCTGGACCTGGCCGAGGCTGCGGAGGATGTCGCAAGCCTGTTTGCCGCCAAGGCCCGCGAAAAGGGCCTCGACCTTGCCGTTTTCGTTGACCCGGCGCTGTCAACCGTTCTGGGAGATCCGGTTCGACTCCGGCAAGTCATCGGGAACCTGGTGAACAACGCGATCAAGTTCACCGAGTCAGGCGGTGTTCTTGTCTCGATTACCCAGGATCCTGCCGGAGTCCGCGTCGCTGTTTCGGATACCGGACCGGGGATTCCGGCTGATCGGCTGCCGTCCCTTTTCGACGCCTTCACCCAGGAGGACCAGACCACCACGCGCAAGCACGGCGGGACAGGACTGGGGCTGGCCATATGCGACCGCCTTGTCAGATCGATGGGAGGAGCCTGGAACCTGACCAGCACGGTAGGGGAAGGTTCGGTCTTCGCCTTTGTGGCTCCCTTGCCCTGCGTCGGAGAGCCCGGTCCCCCCTCGTTCCCGACCAACTGGTCTGTGCACGTCAAAGATATCGACGGGATTACCGGTGAGGCTTTGTCTCGCTATCTTCAGGCCCTTGGCATCGGATGCGCCGATTCAGCACCGTCCGGCTTCGGGTCGGCTTTCGCATTTGAGGACTCATCAACCATCGCCGTGTGCTCGGACGACGAGCAAGCCGCAGAGGTGGTCCGCAAACATCCTGACGCTTGCACGGTGGTCCGCCCGCTTCGCCGCGCCGACCTTCTGGTTCTGCTTGGACAACTGGAGCGTGGCGAAAGCCCACGACTGGAGGAATCCGCCGCGGCCGGCGCGGCGCGGACGCTCTATCCAGGTGCCCGTGTGCTCGTCGTTGATGATTCAGACGTCAATCGCGAGGTCGCTTCGGAGGCCCTGACTCGTTTGGCTGTCACGGTAGAAACCGCAGAGGACGGCCTCCAGGCGCTCGAGCGTGTGCGGTCGCAGGGTTTTGATCTGGTGTTGATGGACGGCTCCATGCCGGGCCTCGATGGGTTCGAGGCAACCCGCAGGATAAGGGCAGAGGAAGCGCAGAGCGGTCGAGCGCGCGTGCCGATCGTCGCCCTGACAGCGCACGTGGTCGGGGCTGCGGCGAACGCATGGCGCGGTTGCGGCATGGATGGCCAGATTCACAAGCCTTTCTCCCTGGCCGACATCGCGGGCGAACTGGCGCGCCACTGCGGCACCTATTCAACGACCGCCGCGGCTCCCGAGTTCATGAGCCTCGATCAGGCCACGGTCGATCACGACCTGTTCGATCCGGTCGTCAGAGCCGAACTGATGGCGATGAAGGCGAACGGGCGGAGTGATTTCGTCGAAAAGGTTCACAAGCTCTACGCTGAGAACGCACCGGCACGCATACAGGATATGATCGATGCCCTGCATCAGGACGATCAGACCGGTGTGGGCCGCGCGGCCCACGCGCTCCGATCCATGAGCCTGAGCCTCGGGGCCTCAGCCGTTGCCAGGGCGGCCCAGACGCTGGAGCTCGCATCGGAGGCCGGAGACGCCAAGGTCCAGAAGATCGACTCGATCGCTGCTCTGCTTCAGAAAACGTTCGCGGCGTTGAACGATGATCTATCGCCTGCTCCGGCACCAGCCAGTCTCGAAGACGCACTGGCAAGGGCCATCGCTCAGGGACATATCACCCTGGCTTATCAGCCCATGGTTGACCGTCGCGGAAACCCTGCCGGCAAGGCCGAGGCACTGGTCCGGTGGATCGATCCGGTCGATGGCATGCGCCGACCCGACGCCTTCATCCCTGCGTTGGAGGCGGCCGGAGGGATCGATGCCCTTACGGATCACGTCCTGAGCACCGTGATGCGCGATATGAACGATCGACCCGGCATGCTCGTTTCCGTGAATGCCTCTGCCCGCGAGTTCCAGCACCCGGGCTTCGCGCGCCGGATCAGGCGCGCCCTCGACACGGGCAACTTCCCGGCGGAGCGTCTGGAGATTGAAGTCACCGAAACAGCCATGCTGGACGTAACAGCCGCCGCAAGGACGATCGATGCACTCAGGACGGAAGGTGTTTCGGTCGCCCTGGATGACTTTGGAACAGGCTTCACGAGCCTGCATTCGTTGAAAGCGCTCCGCTTTAACACGCTCAAGATTGACCGCAGCTTCGTAGAATCCTGCACCGAGGACTCTGCGTCCGCTGCCATCATCCACGCGGTTATCGGCGTGGGACGCGCAATGGGTATGACGGTCGTGAGTGAAGGCGTAGAGACAGCCGAACAAGCGGAATTCCTCCGGATCGCAGGCGTTCACATGATGCAGGGGTACTTCTTCCACCGCCCGACCGACCTTGCGAATCTGCCGTTCCCCGAAGCAAGGGCGGCATGATCGATGGCAAACATTCTCATCGCAGACGACGATCCAATCCTCAGACTGACCGTTGGTGAATTCCTCGGCGCAGTCGGTCACACCGTCCTTGAAGCCGCGGATGGTCAGGAAGCCCTGGATCTGATGGCTGCTGCAGCGGTCGATCTGCTCATCGTCGACATGCTCATGCCAAACGTGGATGGTCTGGAGACCATCATGGCGCTGCGAGCAGCGGGATCGAAAATTCCAATCGTCGCCATTTCGAGCGGTGGGCGCATGGACCGTTCGATCCTTTTGCGACCCGCGGTCGTGTTTGGGGCCGACGTCACGCTGTCAAAGCCATTGTTGCGCGACACACTCGTCTCGACGGTCGAAGCGGCCCTGACCAAAGCCATGAATCCTGCATCCTGACAGGCTCGGAGCGGTCGCCGCACCAAGGGCTCAGCGCGAAAGAACCCCGGCGAGATCCATTTCCAACCCTTGCGGAAACGCACCTGGGCCCACCGCTTGCTGGCCTTGTCAGACCAGCTTTTCCCGGTTCCTGAACCCCTGCCCCCAGGCTCGATCAGGCAACGGCGTCCGCCAAGGCCTTCGCCGCATCGGCCCGGAAGCGACAAAGGCCGGGTCTGCGGATCAGATGGCGTTGGATGTTGAAGGTGTTGCAGATCGCTGCGTAGGTGGTGAGGAATCTCGTGGCGGAAGCTCGGGATTGAACCGCTGCCGTTGTCGCCCTCGTCGTCGGATCGGCAGGTTGGAGTTGTCCGCTCGACGGTTGTCCCGCAGCCGCCCGGACCCTGTCAGCGCCGTCCGTCCAGTCGCACCCTTTCCTTCCAGGAAACCGGTGTCATAGTCGGAGATGGAGCGGCCGGCAGAGCCGCAGAGGAACCACAGGGCAGGGACGACCGGAACGGCGCATGAGCGGCCGCGAGCGTCCTTCTGCGAGGGATCATCATGCGCGCGACCATCTTTCTCTGCGGCTGGCTTGCGCTCCTGGTCGGGGTCGGACTGTGCGGAGCTGCCGTCGCCCAGACGGGAGGGGCCCGGCCGGACGGACTGCTCTTTCACATGTCGGCCGATCGCGGACCGGTCGCTGATTTCGCCATGGGTCAGGCGGAACCGACGTTCGCTGACAGGATCGTACCCAGACCGTCCGGCGGGGCCGCCGGCGGCTATATTGAAGGGACCGACGACCAGCAACTGGCGTGGTCGGCACCGGGCAACATCTTTGCGCAGAGAGGCACGCTCGCCTTCGACTGGCGCGCCCGATATGCCACCGGTCCCACGCCTTTTGTCCTGTTCCGCGTCGGCTATGCCAACCATTCCAGCTGGGACATGACGTTCCTCCGCATCGACTGGAACGGCTCCGGCTTCGATGCCTTCGTCACCGACACCAATCTCTCGCGGGTTCGCGTCAGCTATACCCTGCCCGGGACACTGGATCCCGATCGCTGGACGCATCTGGCCTTCAGCTGGGACGAGACCCGGGGCGTCGTCCTGTTCGTCGACGGCGAAAGGGTCGCGGCCGAAGCCACCACCGCGCCCCTCGACGCCGCTCTCGATCAGTTCGGCACGGCCGCGCGCATCGTCTCTCCGATCCAGGTCCACAGCCGCTACAGCTTCACCCGCGGCTCCGACTACGACGACCTGCGGATCTATGACCACGCCCTGTCCGACGCCGAGATCCGGACGATGCGACGGCCGACAGATCGCGCGCCGACTGCGGAAGCTCCCGGCTCCTGGCAGCAGGCCTGGGATCGCCGCTTCGGTTTCGACCAGGGTTCGGCCCCCTATCTGGCTGACGCCGTGACCCGGATCCGCCGCGTCGAGTTCACCGATCAGCGCGACATCGCCCAGCGTCACTGGAAGGGTAACGACGGCATCCGCGAGACCACCTGGCCGGGCGTCTACAACCGGTCGCGACTGCCGGGCCGCAGCGACTATTTCATCCTGCCCGACTGGAACGTCTATTCGATGGGCGGACGGTCGGCGACATGGTTCCTGCCGCAGGAACCGTGGAACCAGATCGAAATCCAGGGAGCGGCCTACGGCGACGTGGCGGCGGTCGATGCCCGCATCGACGCCAGCCGGGTGATCGATGCCGCGCCGGCGCGCCCTCTCTTTCAACGCCGGCCGGGCGCGGAACGCACCTCCACCCGCCTCCCCGATCAGCAGGGCGGCGCGATCCGCTTCACCAACACCGACCCTGAAACGCCCATTCAGGAGATCGGCGTCTACAACGTCACGGCGGGCGCGATCCCACAGAGCCTCGGTGACTATCGCTATGTCGTCCGCAACGCGGTCGAGCCGAACTATGTGGCCATCGACGATGTCGCCGCCTTCATCGCGGGCCGCCACCCGGCCGAAGAGCGGGACCTGGTCGTCGCCCTGCCCGCCAGCGCGCCCAGCGCCCCCCGCACCACGCTCCTGACCGGACGCAGACCGATCGCCCATGTGGTGGTGCCCATCGATTTCCGCCGGGGCCGGCCGGGCGGCCCGCTGATCCGCAATGTCCCGACCCTCAGCTTTCAGGAGGCCGGAGGCCTGGACGGCATCGTGCTGGACATCCCGGCCCTGACGGTCACGCCCGATGACAGGGGCCTGATCTCGCTCAATCTGCGGGTCAAGGACCCCACGTGGCCGTTGCGCGATCTGCTGGACGTCAACGTCGCGGTCCGGCCCGGAGAGGCCCGCACGGTGTTTCTCGACACCCGCGATCGTATCCTCGACAACGACCACAGCCTGTATCTCACGGTCGCCGCCGGGGCCCCCGACTTCGGAGCGGCAAGTCTTGACGGCATGGGCGTTCGCCTGGTCTTCAAGTCCCGCGACGCGGCCCGCCCCCAGCACGTCGCCGACCGTCTCATCCAGATCAAGGACAGCTACGGCTTCCTCGTCGAGGAGCGCCAGATCACCCGCGACCTGGCCCTGTTCGACCGGTTCTATCGGGACCTGACGGACCTGCTGCGGATCGATCCGGACAATGTCGAGGGCCGGGCCTACTGGAGCGAGTGGAACGCGTCCCAGCCCCTGCCGGACTTCGTCCAGCCGACGCCGCCCGCCGGCGCACCGCTGTGGGCCTTCCGACAGGTCGAGGCGCTGCGACAGGTGCGCCATTTCGTGAACTGGTGGATCGACAACCGTCAGGTCGACGGCGAGTTCGGTGGCGGCATCTCGGACGACACCGACATGACCAACCAGTGGGTCGGTCCGGCCCTGATGGGTGTCGATCCGGACAAGCTGACTGCCTCGCTGAACGCCCTGGTCGAGGCCAGCTATCGCAATGACATGTGGGACGACGGCCTGAACCGCATCCAGACCGACGAACTTCACATCTACGAGGAGGGCATCAACGCCATCGCCCAGGCCGCGCTGCTGAACAGGGGCGATCCCGTCGCCGTCGAGCGTCTGATGGCGACGGCGCGCCGCTACGCCGACATCACCGCAGTCAACGCGGCGGGCCACCGGCACATCATCTCCAACAACTTCGGCGGCTCGATCTTCGCGCGAGAGACGCCCTGGGACTGGTCCAAGGGCCAGTCGCATCTGGTGCTCCACCCCGGCATGCTGCTGGTCGACTACAACGGCTCGCCGAACCTGCGGGCGCTGCTCCTTGAACTGGCGGACGGCTATCTGGCCCATCGTCTGGCCGGGCCGGACGGAACCGTCTCATGGCCGGCGGACATCAACTGGACCACGGACGCCCAGCGTGGATCGGGGCTCGGACCCACCGCCATGCTGCTGTGGTCCGCATGGCGGTGGACCGGCGCCTCGCGTTACCTTGAGCCGATGGGAGACCCTGCAGGATCGACCGAGTTCGCCAACGTCAACAGCGACATCGGCCGCGACCTTGACCGACCGGATCTGCATCAGCGCTACATCCGCCTCGCCGAAGCGTCCGATGCGCCGGCCGACGCCCTGACCTTTGCCGCTGCGGAGACGGGGAATCGCGAACCGCTGGAGCGGCTCTATGCCCGCGAACTCCACGCCAGCTCCGTGCGCATGAGCATGCAGACGGTGGATCACTGGTGGACCGACCGGGTCGACGTGCCCAGCGTCCAGCTTCAGCGCGCCCGGCTGGGCGGCGTCGCCCATGCCCGCAACCGGATTGTCCCCGGCCACAGGATCGCCTGGCGCTTCGACGATCCCGAGGACGCGCTGCGAACCGCCATCCTCGTGCGTGAGCCGGCTTCGGACAGCTTCCGCGTCGTCGTCTGGAACCTGTCGGACGGACCGATCCACGCGACGATCACGGGCGCTGAAATCCGGCCCGGGCTGTGGAGCGTCCGCCAGGGCCCGGACGCTGACGGCGACGACCGCCCGGATCGCGCCGAGACCCTGACCGTCCCGTTCGGCCCCGGCGACCCCCTGCCGGTCGTCCTCGCGCCCGGCGCGACCGTTCTGGAGCTGGCGCTGTCCGAAGCCGGCCCCGCCATGTCCACCCGTCCGGACGTGGGGATCGGCCCGACCGACCTGACGACCCGGGGCCAGCGCCTGACCGTGACCGTCCACAGCCTCGGCGCCGTCGCCTCGCCTCCGGGCCGGGTGATCCTGGAAAGCGCGCGCGGCGCGGTGCTGGCCGAGGCCGCCTTGCCCGCCCTGCCCGCCCCCGACGACCTGCGGCCCAGGGTCCAGCCGGTGACCCTGTCCCTGCCCCCCGCCGTCCCGGCCGGCAGCCGGGTCCGGCTGATCCTCGACGGTGAACCTCCGGAGATCAGCCGCCAGAACAACGAGGTCCCCTATGAGCACTAGGATGTCGATGCACCTCGTCGGAATTGCGCTGGCCGCTGCCATCTCAGCGTGCGGCACGACAACCGCGGTCGGCGCGTCCCTGGCACAGACCGAGGCCGACCTCCCCTGGAAGGACAAGGTCCTCGCCGTCGTCCGTCCGCTCGCGGATCATCGCCTGTCGTCGACCGACACACCGGGCAGCCCGTTTCTGGCCCTGGGGTTCGACGCCCTTGGCCGGGCGAGCGGCGACACACGATACGGCACAGCCGCGGCCGTCGCCGGACGTGCGGGCGAAGGCTCCATCGACACCGGCTGGGACGCGTTCTGCACCGGGAGCGACTGCAACGCCGATGACCTGCTTCACGCCCCCGCCCTCTGGGCCGGCCCCGGCAAAGGCGAGGCCGCGAGCGCAGGCGTCATCGCGCTGGACCCGCCGTTCCGCCGCATGGCCGACGCCCTGTTCGACCGGCAGGCCCTGCTGTTCCCCGCCGACACGGGCGCACACATCGCGGGCCGGTTCGACGCCCGTCTCAACGCCAGGGCCTTTGCGGCCCTGACCCGCATGATCGACACCCTGCCGACCGAGGACCTGGCCCGGCTTGAGCACGTTGCCCTGTATCGCGAGATGGCCCGCCCGATCGTCAGGCTGCAGGCCCCCGACGGAGGGTGGCGCGTGATCCTCGACGACCAGACGTCACCGATCGACCGGTCGGCATCCGCCCTCTACGTCTATGGCCTGACCTGGGGATTGAACACGGGGATGCTCAGCTTCAACGAAGGCGAGGCTGCCGCGCTCCGGGGCTGGGACGCGCTGCGTTCGACCGAAGGAGCCGCCGCCTTGCAAGCCGATGACGAAGGCCTGGGAGCGCTGCTTCTGGCTTCGGCCCAGATGGCGGAACGCCGGTGGTAGGGCCGTTCGCAAGCCATGGCCGGTACCCCCGCGGCACGGCCGGGCCGGTCCAGGCGCTGCTGCTGGCCGCCGTCGCGGTGGCGCTCGTAGCTCCCGGGCCGGTCGAGGCCCGGACCCGGGTCCAGGCCGCTTCCTCGATCCCCGCCGACACGCCCTTCGCCCTGTTCAAGACGGACCCGGAACAGTCATGGCACGCCCAGGCGGACACGCCGGCCGCCGTGGCCGTGCTGGAGCGCGCGACGGTCGGCCTGACCCGTCCCCCCGGCGCGATCCCGGTTATCCACACCGAAGGGACCCTGCCGGGTCGGGGCATCCGCGAAATCAGCGGCCGGGCCCGCGAGGATTTCCCCGTCGCCCTGTCGCTGGCCCTCGCCTACCGGCTGACCGGAGACGCCCGCTATGCGCAGCGGGCCGAGACCTATCTGACGGCCTGGGCGACGACCTATCGCTGGTCCTTCAACCCGATCGACGAGACCGGTTTCGACACCCTGATCATGGCAACCGACCTCGTCGACGACGCCCTCAGCCCGGAAGGGAAGACCCGGATCGACGGCTTCTGGAGGGCCCTGTCGGTCGGCTACCTCGACGCCATGGACGGCACGCCGATCAACGCCGAAACCAACTGGCAGAGCCACCGGATCAAGCTCGCGACCCTGGCCGCCTACCGCGTCGGCGACCCTGTGCTGATCGACCGGGCCCGGGCGGCCTGGCGCCGTCACGTCAGCGGAAACATCCTGGCGGACGGTTCGGTCCATGACTTTCATGAGCGCGACGCGATCCACTACGTCACCTACAATCTGGATCCCCTGATGACGGCCGCCCTGGCCGCACAGGTGCATGGCGAGGACTGGTTCGGATGGCGCAATGCGTCCGGGGCGGGCCCACGCGACGCGGTCACCTGGCTCGTGCCCTATGCCGAGGGTCGGCGCACCCATCAGGAGTTCGTCAACTCCCGGATCAAGTTCGACGCCGACCGGGCGCGGGTGGGGCAACCCGGATATGAAGGCCAGTGGGATCGGGCGGGCGCGGTCAATACGCTCCGTCTGGCCCGGCTGATGGACCCCCGGTTCTGTGCCCCGTCCCTCTCGCTCGAGCAGGCGACAGAACGGTCCGCGAGCCTCTGGCTCGACTGGTTCGGGCGATCATCGGCAGCCATACCGGTCTGCCCGGACAGCCGGCCCCGGGCGTAGGGGGCAGCAGGTCGGGCCGGTCGGCATCCGGTCAGCTTGCCGCAAGCCGCAGCACGATATCGTCGACCTGCACCCCTCCCCGGTCGATGACCAGGTTCTGGTAGTTGCGCTGACCTTCCAGCGTCTCGGCCTCGACACCCGAGACCTCGGCCACGAACTGCCGGCGCAGATAGGTGGCCAGTTCGCCTGCCGTGACCGCGCCGTCGCCATCCACGTCACCCTCGCCCGCCAGCCCGGCGCGCAGGAAGTGGGACAGATATCCCCCGGCCTCGAACTTGTCGGCGACGGAACTGGTCAGGTCCTCCTCCGAGCTGAACAGCCCCATCACGCCCGGCCTGTCGACCACGTTCCTGGCGAACCCTCCCGAGAAACAGCTGTCCAGCACCAGCAGCGACAGGCGGGTGTTCAGCCCGCGGAACAACTGACCCATCTCGACGTCGCTGATCTCGCCGTCGGTCAGGACGATGGTTTCCGTCCGGCCGTCGGGCTCCTGGGCGCTGGCGGTGCCCTCCTCCTGGCCGCCGTGACCCGAGAAGAAGAACAGGAACAAGTCGTCCGGGCCGGCCTGGCTCGCGACGGACTGGAAGGCCCGGCGCACGCCCGCCACGGTCGCCTCGGCATTGGTAAGCACCACGCTGGAGGCGTTCAGCACGCCGCCCCGCGCCAGCGTCTCGGCCAGTTTCTCGGCGTCCTCGTCAGTATAGGCCAGGTCGCTCGCCACCGCCCCGTACTCCGAGATTCCGACCATGATGGCGAACACGCGGGCCCCGCCCTGGACCGCCGCCTGGCGCGGCGAGCCCTGGCTGGGACTGACGCTGAAGCGATAGGAGCCCGTCTCGCCGGGTGCATAGGAGGTGACCATGACCTCATACTCACCGTCCTCGGCCAGGACCGTATCCAGTCGACTGTCGGTGCCGTTCTCGCCGTCGTCGTTGTCCAGCTGCTCGCCTGACGGCGTGCGCAGCATCAGATAGGCGTCAAACGCCGACGACGTCAGCTCGGCGGCCACCCTCTGGCCCCGACGTCCCGTGAAGGTGAAGCTGTCGACGTATTCGCCGCTCTCCAGCTGTTCATCGCCCGACTGGAGCGTGCCTCCGACCGTCTGGCCGATCGCGATGACACCGCCGGCCACGTCCTGACGGCCGCCGCGATCCTCGACGTAGGACCCCTGTTGCGGCCGTTCCTGCGAGGCGCGCCCGTCGGCGGGCAGCACCGCCAGCCGATAGGCCCCCTCCTCGCCCGAGGCATAGCTCGTCGCCGTGATCCGGTACTCGCCGTCGGCAGGGAGGGTCACGAACAGACGGCTGTCCAGCGCCCCCTCGCCGTTCGGGTCGTCGTCGTTGAACTCGTTCAGCCCGCCGGGCCCCTGGATCGACAGATAGGGGTCAAAGGCCGACGACGTCAGCCGCAGGTCCAGCGCCTGGCCCCGGCGTCCGCGCAGGGTCCAGGTGTTGATGTATTCCCCGCTGTCCAGCCGCCGGTCCCCGCGACCGAGCGCGCCGTTCACCGTCTGGCCGACCTGAATGGCTCCATCGGACTCTCCGGCAGCCGGCCGGAGGACCGGCTGCACCGGCCGGCCCCGGTCGTTGCGCCCCGGGGCCCCCATGCGCTCGACCGCCAGCTGGTACCGGCCCGTCTCGTCGGGGCCGAAGCTGGTCGCGGAGACGTTCACCTCGCCGTCTGCCGGGGCAGTGAAGGTGATCCGGCTGTTGCGGGTGCCGCGCTGGCCGTTGTCGTCGTCGTTGTCCTCGGACAGCCCACCGGGCCCGCGGACCATCAGATAGGCGTCGAAATCCGGAGCATCGAGGCTGATCGTATAGGTCTCGCCGCGCCGGACCGGCAGGGTCCAGTCGTCGGCGAACTCGCCGGCCTGAAGCCGCCGGTCGCCCCGGGCGAGGACCCCGCTCGCGCTTTCGTCCGGTAGAAGCGTTCCGCCCCCGGCATTGGCCTGTCGCCCTGCACCCAGAGTGGACGCGCCGCCCGCGACCCTACCGCCGCCCCCGCCACCGCCGCCGCCCAGAACGAGCGAATAGCGTCCCGTCTCTCCGGCCGCATAGCTGGTCGCGCTCAGACGATAGGTGCCGTTGGCCGGCAGCCGGACATCCAGCGCCGCATTGGTGCCGTCCTCGCCCGAATCGTCATTGTCCTCCGAGAAGTCGCCGGGGCCGCGGATCATCAGATAGGCGTCAAAGTCGTCGGACCGCATCGTGGCCCGCAGGGTCTGGCCCGCCCGGCCCTCGACCTCGTAGACGTCCGCAAACTCGCCGGAGCTGAGCCGGTCGTCGCCGCGCTCCAGTATTCCCTGGACCTGTCCCCCGGGCCGCAGCGTCTGCTGGGCAAGCGCCGGGCCGGTCAGCAGCGGTCCGATCGCCAGCGACAGCGAAAGAGCCGTGGAAAACAGAAGCTTGCGCACGACGTGCTCTCCCCGAAAGACCTTGCGACATTGCATCGGCACGACCCCGATGTCACGGGCCGGAAGAACGCGGGTCAGATTTCGGCGCCACACCCCCAATTCGGCCTTGATCGCGGCTCATAGGCCCCGCCCCCCGAACGCCCGCGCGCTCGCGTTTTCCGCCCCGGCGCCCTACGAGACCCCCATGCCCTTTCCCGCCAGTCATCCCGCGCTCGACCGCGCCCTGTCCGAACGTGGCTATGACGAGCCGACGCCCGTCCAGTCGGCCGTTCTGGAGGCCGAGGTCGGTCGTGACCTGCTGGTCTCGGCCCAGACCGGATCAGGCAAGACCGTCGCCTTCGGCCTGGCGCTCGCCACGACCCTGCTGGGCCCAGTTGGAGAGGGGGCCGACCGCATCGAGGACAACGGCGCCCCCGCCGCCCTGGTCATCGCGCCTACGCGCGAGCTGGCGCTCCAGGTGTCGAAAGAACTGGAGTGGCTGTACGGCAAGGCCGGGGCCCGGATCGCCACCTGCGTCGGCGGCATGGACCCCCGCGCCGAGCGCCGCGTGCTGGAGCGCGGTGCCGCCATCGTCGTCGGCACGCCCGGCCGTCTGAAGGACCATCTTGAGCGCGGCGCGCTGGACCTTTCGCAGCTCAAGGCCGTCGTCCTCGACGAGGCCGACGAGATGCTGGACATGGGCTTCTCCGAAGACCTGACCTTCCTGCTCGACGCCGCTCCGGCGCAGCGTCGCACCCTGCTGTTCTCGGCCACCCTGGCCCGCGACATCGTCGATCTGGCCCGCACCTATCAGCGCGACGCCATCCGCATCGACACGACCCAGAAGAACGCGCCCCACGGCGACATTGAATACCGCTGCATCCGCGTGGCTCCGAACGAGGTCGAGCTGGGCGTCGTCAATGTGCTGCGCTGGTTCGAGGCCCCCGGCGCCCTCGTCTTCGCCAACACCCGCGAGCGGGTGAAGCATCTGACCTCCTCCCTTCGTGAACGCGGCTTCTCGGTCGTCGGCCTGTCGGGCGAACTGACCCAGAGCCAGCGGTCCGAGGCGCTCCAGGCCCTGCGCGACGGCCACGCCCGCGTCTGCGTCGCCACCGACGTCGCCGCGCGCGGCCTCGACCTGCCCGACCTCGGCCTCGTCATCCATGCCGAGATCCCGGTCAACAAGGCCGGCCTGCTGCACCGCTCGGGCCGTACCGGCCGCGCGGGCAAGAAGGGCGTCTCGGTCCTGATGGTCAGCTACACGCGCCGCAGGAAGGTCGAGCTGATGCTTCAGTCCGCCGCCATCAAGGCCGAGTGGCAGGGCCCCCCGACCGTCGAGATGATCCTCGAGAAGGACCGCGAGCGGCTGCTGGCCGATCCTGCCCTGACCGCCCCGGTCGAGGACGAGGAAGCCCTGGCGCTGGGCAAGCTCCTTCTCGAACGCTCGACGCCCGAGCAGATCGCCGCCTCCCTGATCCGCCTCTATCGTCAGAAACTGCCGGCCCCGGAAGACGTCTATGACGACGACCGCATGAAGCGCGCCCAGGCCACGGGCGTGAACGATCGCGGCCAGAAGGAAGGGCCCCTGACCGACTTCGCGCGGGGTGGCGACATGGTCTGGTTCCGCATCAACGTCGGCCGCGACAAGAACGCCGATCCCAAATGGCTGCTGCCGACCATCTGCCGCCTCGGCCACGTCACCAAGCCGGACGTCGGCTCCATCAAGATCTTCGAGCGCGAGACCAAGTTCGAGATCACGCGGGCCGCCGAGGCCAGGTTCCGCGCCGCGATCGCCGCCTCGACCGGGGACGGCGTGACCGTCTCGGACGCCGTCGCCCCGGGACCGAGCGAGCGTCCCGCCCGCCGCTTCGACAAGCCGATGCGTCCGGACGGCGACCGTCCGGCCCGTCCGCCCCGCACCGAAGGCGCGCCACCGAAGAAGCCCTGGACACCGCGTCCCGCCGAGGCCGCCGAGGCCGCTGCGGCGTCCGCTCCTGCAGCCGAGGCCAGGCCCAAATGGGTCAAGCGCACCAGGGACACGCCTTCCCCCGAAGGCAAGAAGCCCTGGGTCGAAAAGCCGAGGTCGGCCAAGAAGCCCTGGGTCGCCAAGCCCGGCACCGCCGCCGGCGACCGCCCCTGGACCGGCAAGCCCAAGCCGGGCGCCAAGCCTTACAAGGGCAAGAACGCCCGGGGCTGACCCTGGCCAAGACGGACAAGGCCAAGGTCGACCGGCGGGTGACGGCCGCCGCAGACCTCCTCCATATGACCGACTTCCTGGATCGCAACCCCGGGGCCCTTTCGGGCGGCCAGCGCCAGAGGGCCGCCATCGGACGCATCATCGTCAGGGAGCCGCAGGTCTTGCTGTTCGACGAGCCCCTGTCGAACCTCGACGCCGCCTTGCGCGTGCGGATAATCCCGTTCGTGATCCAGCCCCATCCGAACCGTGCGTTCGCGAACCTCGGGTGAAAGCTTGTTCGTCGTCTTGCTTGTCATGGCCTCTTCCTCTCGGGAGTTGAGGCCTCCGGCAAACCCGGCGTGGTTCATTGCTGATCACGCCCGGCAAGGCCCACCTGTTCTATGCGGACGGCGCAGCGTTCCGCCGACGGGTTTGAAGGCCTTGCTCCGCTTGCCGAAGCGTCGCTAACTCGCAACCTCGACCGGCGCGTAACCGCGCGTCGCAGCCCGGCGACATCCGATCATGGCCCCGCATCGCCCCGATACCCTGGAAGCGACGCTCGCGCGGGTGTTCGAGGACAAGAACACCCGCGCCAGCTGGTTCGCCCTGACCGGCGGCGAGGTCCTGTTTCAGGCCGGCGAAGAGGCCGACAGCCTGTATCTGCTGCGCTCCGGCCGCCTCGGCGTCTTCCGGCACGAACAGGGTCATCCGCCGCAGTTCCTCGGCGTTGTGAAGCCGGGCGAGCCGGTCGGCGAAATGGCCCTGATCGCCGGGTCACCCCATTCCGCCAGCGTCGTTGCCCTGAGGGATTCCGAGGTCCTCGCCCTGCCGCGCGAGGACTTCTTTGAGGCTGTGCGGACACGGCCCGACGTCATGATCGAGCTGTCGAGGCTGATGCTCCAACGCGTGCGGGAGCGGGCACCCGGCGTCACCGAGCCGACGGTGTTCGGCTTCATCTCGGTAAGGGCGCGCCCGATCCGGGCCTTCGTCGAGCGGATCGCTTCCGCCGTCACCGCGATGGGCTTCTCCTGCCAGATCATCGATCACTCCGCTCTGTCGTCGGTGTCGGACTGGTTCTCTCGCATGGAGGACACCCACGACTTCGTCCTTTACGTTGCCGAACTGGACGAGCCGTCGTGGGCCAATCTGTGTGCGCGGCAGGTGGACCGGTTGTTCGTCGTCGGCGACGCCCTGACCGCCCCGCCCAAGGTGATCCCGGCCATGAATGCCCATGGGCTCCAGCAGTTCACCGACCTGATCCTGCTGCGCGACCCCCGCATGAGGCGACCGGCCAACACGGGCGTTTGGCTGGACGCGGTCGATCCCGGCCGCTGGTTCCATGCCATCGAGGGCGACGCGGGCGATGCGGCAAGGATCGCCCGGACGGTGACGGGCACGGCGGTCGGCCTGGTGCTGTCGGGCGGCGGGGCCCGGGCCTATGCACATATCGGGGCGGTCAAGGCACTGCACGATGCCGGCGTGTGCTTCGACTTCCTCGGTGGAAGCTCGATGGGGGCCGTCATCGCCGCCGGGCCGGCCCTGGGGTGGAATGACGAGGAACTCGACACGCGCATCCGTCGGGCCTTCGTGGCGTCGGATCCCCTCTCGGACCTCGCCTTCCCGATCATCGCCATGACCCGGGCCAGAAAGGTCAGCCGACTGCTGGAGGAGGCCTATGGCGACATCGACATCGCCGACATGCCCCTGCCGTTCTTCGCGGTGTCGTCGAACCTGACGACGGGCCGGATCGAGGTGCATCGGCGCGGGCTCCTGAGACGGGCCATGCGGGCATCAATCTCCATTCCGGGGGTCATGCCGCCGGTCGTCATGAACGGCCAGGTGCTGGTCGACGGCGCCGTCATCAAGAACTTCCCGACCGATGTGATGCGCCAGCTGAACGCCGGGCCGATCGTCGGCGTAGACATGTCCCAGGCCCGGGGCGTGGATCCCCGTGCGCTGGAGAACCCGCCGTCCTGGTACCGGTGGATCGTATCGGGCGCATGGAAGAAGGGTCCGCCGATCGTTTCGATCCTGATGCGGGCCGCGACGCTGACAACAGACGCCGAGATGGAGGAAAGCCGGGCCGAGACGGATCTGCTGATCCTGCCGATGCCGGAGGGGTCCGACATCCGCGACTGGAAGATGTACGCCCCCGTCGTCGAGGCCGGGCGGCAGGCGGCGGTCGAGGCTCTGGAGAGTCTGAGCGTACCGATTTCCCAGCTTTGCCGTCGCCGGCCGGACGCCGAGACGCCGCCGCTGGACGACAGTGCCCAGACCGAGGTGGCCTGACGATCGAGGGGAGAATGGTACAGCCTCTCAGGATTGAACTGAGGACCTCCGGCTCCACAAACCGGCGCTCTAACCAGCTGAGCTAAGGCTGCACACCATAGCCCCGGGGGGGCTGCGAGAGGCGGGTATCTAGCGGTTGAAGACGGGGCGATCAAGCCCATTCACAGAAACACTCCGGAGGTTTCCCTCCGGAGTGCTTTCCGTTTTCACGTCGCGCGCGCGATCAGCTCGGCAGATTGAACCGGACCGTGAAGCGCACGGTTCCCCCGGTCGCCACACCGTCAACCGAGCGGGGCGAGAGGCGGGCGCTTCGGGCTGCGGCGAGCGCCGCACGACCAAATCCTGCCCCTGACGGGTTCTCGGATATGATCGAGCATCCGCTCACCGAACCGTTCGGGTTGACCGTGCAGCTCAGTTCCGCGCTGCCCTCGATCTCACGCTCAAGCGCGCGGTCGGGGTACTCCGGAGACGGCTGGCGGGCCCAGCTCGGGTTGGTGATCACCGGCGGCCGGACCGGAGCCGGCGGAGCCGGCGGCGGCGGGGGTCCGGGGACGATCACGGGCGGGCCCGTGTACTCGACCCGGTCCTCCCTCTTCGTCGGCTCGATCGGAAGCGTGATCGGCGGCGGAGGGGCCGAAGTGTTGATCACCGGCGGACGCACCTGCAGCTTGGGCGGCGGGGGCGTGTCCGGCGGAGGCGGCGGCGGCGGAGGGGGCGGCGGCGGGATCGGTTCGACGATCTCCACATCCACGGCTTCATCCGTGTAGTTAAACTCCTTCAGCTCGAACTTGGCTTGCTGGAGATAGAACAGCAGGATGCCGAACAGGACGGTGACGACGGCGAGGGCGATAAGCCAGACGCCGATCGAGACCCCCATGAAGCCCTTCTTGACCGGGGCGTCATAGCGACTGCGGTGATACTCAACGGGTGTGTCTGTCATCTGGACCTACTGCGTCGAGGTGTCTTCGCCAACCAGGGCGACGGAATAGAAGCCGTTGTCCTGAAGAGCGTTCATGACCTGCATGAAGTCGCCATACCGGGTCTGCTGGTCGGCGCGGATATAGATCCGCTCCTCTTCCGGGTTGCGGGTCCGGATCTGGACCCGCAGGTCGTCGCCCAGGGCTTCAGGGCTGGACCGGAAATCCCCCAGGAAGACGTCGCCGTCGTTCTGGATGGAGATAAACACCGGCTTCGGCGGATTCTCCTGCGGGGGGGCCACGGCTCGCGGCAGTTTCACCTCCACCGACACGGTGGCGAGCGGTGCCGCCACCATGAAGATGATGAGGAGGACCAGCATGATGTCCACGAACGGCGTGACGTTGATCTCGCTGTTCTGTTCGACATGCTTGCCACCACCGCCGCCTGAGAGTTTGGCGGCCATCCGGGTTAAGCTCCCTTGTCGAGCTGACGCGAGATGCTGTTGAGCAGCTCGGCGCTGAAGCCGTCAGCGCGCGTTCCGTAGGCGGCGATGCGGGTGTTGAAGTAGTTGTAGAAGATAACCGCCGGGATGGCCGCGAACAGGCCGATACCGGTGGCGAGCAGGGCCTCGGCGATGCCGGGAGCAACAACGGCCAGGTTGGTCGTGTTGGACTCGGCGATGCCGATGAAGGAGTTCATGATCCCGTACACGGTGCCGAACAGGCCGATGAACGGACCGCCCGAACCGGTCGAAGCCAGGAACTGCTGGCCACCCGACAGACGACCGGCGATGCCCGACTGGACAGCGGCGACGGCGGTCTGGGTGCGCACGATGGTGGTTTCGCGGTGCTCGCCGGTGACCGAGAGACCCGACTGACGGGCAAGCTCGACTTCTTCAGTGGCGGCGGCAGCCATGTCGGCCAGCGGGTTGCCGTCGTATTCGTCCGCCGTTGCAACCTTGCGCATATCGGCAATGGTGCGGGCCTGACGGAAGTTCTCGAGGAACCGATTGGTCTTGCTGTTCACACCGGCGAACTCGATCAGCTTGATGATCAGCAGGGTCCACGAGAAGATGGAGGCCAGAAGCAGGCCCACCATCACGACCTGAACGATCACGGTGGCTTCCATGAACATGGAAACCGGGGTCAGGCCACCGCCGTGACCGCCACCGGCCGCCTCGGCGACGGTGATGGGATCCTCAGCGGAGGCGGCAGCCGCGGCCGGAGCTTCGGCGGCCGGAGCGGCGGCGGCTGGAGCCTCGGCAGCCGGAGCAGCCGGAGCCTGGGCCAGAGCCGGCGAGCTCGCCATCAGCACGGCAGCGCCGGCCAGAGCGAGAAAAATGTTGGTCTTGTGCATGTGTCGCCAGTTCCTGCTTGTTTTGGTCTGACTCGTGGAACCCAAGAGACGCCACGCGTCAGTGCGTAACGCCTCTGAATGAAATCGGTTTTGTCCCGACGCCCGACCGGGAGTGGTCGAACGGCGAAACGCCTTCTGTCGCATCCGGTTGCCCGAGGGCCCCTTCGGCGGGTTGGTCGAACGCCATGGAACCGGAATTCCACAATCGTCCGGCCGCTCACGCAAAGAAAGCGGTCAAGCTCCTTTGGCGAACCGATACCAGAGCGTCAAGGGCGCAAAGGTGCTTTTCGCCCCATGGGCGAGCCTGACGGCAGATCGCCCGCAATGTCGCACCACTGCTGCATTTCATCGTTAGATTATTGTCCCCCGTTCGTCGGTCATCACCGGAAAACCTGACGAAGAGGAAAGGTGGTGCCTGGGGGCGGATTCGAACCACCGACACGCGGATTTTCAATCCGCTGCTCTACCAACTGAGCTACCCAGGCGCAGCCTACCGGAGCACGTCCGGGGCGCGGGAGCGGGGTCTATAGGCGAGCCGAAACGGGGTGTCCAGACGGGATCAGGCCACGTCTTCCTGATGGCATGTGCGGCCAGCAGTGTCGGCGCTGCCCCCTTTGCCCCAGAACCAGTCATAGCGCTCGCGCAGCTCGGCGCGGAGCGTCTCCAGCTCGGCGACCTGGCCGGGCGTCGGAGGGCGCGGGGGTCGGCAGGGTCGGCCGGGAGCGCGGCGGAGGCGAGACATGGCGGGGCCTTTCGGGTTTTCGGACGAGCTTTGGCGCCCTCGCGCCGACGGCTGCGAGGTGTGGGAAGGGCGGGCGGAGCGTCCCGGCCTTCGCCGGGATGGAATGGGTTTACCGTTTCGCGAAAGCCTCGACGCTCCGCGCGGCTGGTCTGACCGGAAGCGGACGGCCTCGCGTCGTTCTCACG
>Ga0247831_1002985_pt1 | contig 25977 bp, 25 predicted proteins | sample LaCruzMarch2015__9_FD_192406 | JGI IMG/M metagenome (GOLD analysis project Ga0247831, IMG submission 192406) | Freshwater microbial communities from meromictic Lake La Cruz, Castile-La Mancha, Spain - LaCruzMarch2015_1m | ecosystem: Environmental > Aquatic > Freshwater > Lake | place: Spain...
TGGATGTATATCCACCTAACCCGGACTATCCAGACGGCTATGCAATGAATCTAAGTCATGGCATTCTGAGGCTGAGGTTTCGCAACTCGTGTGAAAAAGCTGAACTCATGACGCCGATGGAAGTTTATCCAATTGAAGTGACAATTTTTCCGACAAGTAATTTGTTTGCGCGTGGCCACCGTATCCGGCTTGATGTGTCGAGCAGCAATTTCCCCCACTTTGATGTGAACCCCAATACTGGCCACCCCGCAGGCCTTTTGGGTCCAGAACCCGTCGTGGCAAAGAACACGGTGCACTTTGGCCCTCTAACGCCATCCTGCATTATCCTGCCTTTCGTTCACGGCGAAGAAAACTAAATGGGCAAGGCAACTGCCACCCGAACACTCAAGAACTTCAATCCGCGGGCAATGGAGATATTCCGCGAAGTCGTTCGAATGGGCTCTGTCACATCTGCCGCAAAGAAGGTAGGGCTCGGTCAGCCAGCCGCAAGTCGCTTGATCGCCCAGTTTGAACAAGATGTTGGCTTTGAGCTTTTTCATCGTGACAAGGGCCGCCTCACCCTCAGTCCGGATGGACTTTTGCTCTATGATGAGGTTGTGAGAGCCCTCGACAATATCGCCCGTGTCAGGATTCTAGCCAGCGACATAGCCGAGTTTCGATCAGGTCAATTGCGCATTGTGGCACCCCCAAGCCTGCTTGAAGGATTTTTGTCCGAGATCGCAGCGGATTTTTTGAAGCTATATCCCAAAGTTCGCCTAACACTTGAGTCTGGCGGGGTTGATACAGTGAAGGCAATGATTGCATCGCGCGCGGTCGATGCTGGCTTTGTCAAACTTCCCTTAGAAAGAGTCGATTTAACTGCCGAGTCCATCTTGGAATGCGGGACAACCTGCGTGATCCCGGCACAGCACGAACTTGCACAAGCCAAGAGCGTAGATGCGGTCGCTTTGCGCAATGTTCCGCTCATTTTGTTGGGGTTGGGAAGCAGTTCCAGAGCGCAAGTCGAAGCCGCCTTCGCGACTGCCGGCGTCGTCCCAACAGTCCTGGTCGAAACGCACACAATCGGTAGCGCATGTGCTTTGGCGGCTCGTGGCGTTGGCATCGCAATCGTCAACCACGCTCTTGCCAGTGCCTATGTTCGGGATCAAATCGTGCTCCGCCCATTCGTGCCGGACATTCGGCAAGACTATGCTTTTGTAACCGCCGATCTGACACCTTCACGGCTCGCTAAAGCATTTCTCGAGTGCTGCAAGGCCTCGCTACTCAACAAGTAAGCGTGCATCCTCAAACTTATCAGTTTGCCCAATAGACATATTCTTGATCCGGCGTCCAAGGCGCGTTCAAGGGCACATCGATACGGATGGCATCCTCTACTAAGGCCGGCCACAAGGGCTTGGGCATTTCAGCGTCGTGGGCCTGCAACATCGCCTTCATCGCGGCAACACGATCTGGCTCTGCCTCGGCCAAATTCTTCTTCTCAGTTGGGTCCGTCGCGAGATTATAGAGCCAAGCTTTGTTTGGATTACCAGCAACTTGTAGCTTCCAATCCCCCTGCCGCACAACGCGGTAAGCCCCAGAGCGCCAGAACAAAGTGCGCGAGGCCAATTGGGGGGTGCCGGTGACAAATGGCAAAAGGTTCAAAGTGTCCATCGCGCGATCACTTGGAACGCGTGCCCCAGCGATTGCCGCGGCCGTCCCATAGAAATCAAGATGGTGTGCAGGCATTGTAATTTTCTGCCCAGCGTTGATCTTGCCGGGCCAACGCATCAGATATGGCACCCGAATTCCGCCTTCAAAGAAAGTGGCTTTCCAACCGCGATAAGGCTGATTTATGCCTGGTAGGCCGACGTACCAAGCGCCACCATTGTCGCTGGTGAAAAGGATAATCGTGTTTTCATCCAAGCCATTTTTCTTCAGCGCCGCAACAACTTCGCCGACACCTCGATCCAAGGCACGGATCATAGCCCCATAAACGCGCGTATTGTGATCCTTGATGCCTGAAAGAGCGTCAAAATCCTCGCGCTTGGCCTGCAACGGCGTGTGGGGCGCATTATAGGCGAGATAGAGGAAGAAGGGCCGGTTGGCATTGGCCTCAATCGCGGCAACCGCCTGATGGGTATAATAGTCGGTCATATATTCACCGACATGAAATCTTTGGCCACCATTTTTCTGAACGGAATCTGTGCCATAAATCCAGAGGAAGCGGTCAATGGGGTCAAACTCAAGTTTCGCATTGACGACGTCTGGATGATTGTCTGGCAGAAATTTGCCTGCGCCAAACATAATTCCCAAGCTCTCGTCAAAGCCCTGCGCTTCTGGCCTCATTTTGGGCGCTTCACCCAGATGCCATTTGCCGACATGCAAAGTTCTATAGCCCTTGCCTTTTAAAAGCTCTGCAATCGTAATCTGATCCTCGGGCACGCCCATGTTTTCCATGGTCGGCATCTCAGCTTCGCGGTCTGCGTGATAGATCGGCTGATGCAAGCGCCCTTCAACCGGGGCCCCTAAGTTCCGCGCAAAGGCCTTTGGAACCGCGGTAAACTCAAAGCCGAACCGGGCGGGATAGCGCCCTGTCATCAAAGCGGCCCTCGAGGGGGAGCATGTGGCATTGCCAGCATAGCCTGTACTGAACTGCGCGCCTTCTTTGGCAAGCGCATCAATATTGGGCGTCGGCACAAGTCCGTTTGCAACGCCGGTTCCGGTTGAGGTCAGATCATTGATCCCGAGATCATCGGCCACGATCAAAATGATATTGGGAGGGCGCTCGCCTGCCGGGGGATTCGTCGGGCCCTTCTCCCATGTGACAGTCTGGGTTGGGGCAATAGGATTTCGAACCTTATCAATCGCCGCCGCAATTTGGATGGGAAAAAATTTGACCGCGACAAATGCGCCTAACAAAAGCACGGCAGCACTTCCAGCTGCGATCCGCCATTTGCTCATCTGTTTCCCCCTAGGTCCCTCGCCATTATTCGGCGTTAGGGCGCGTTTGTTTCCAGCGGCTTTTAGGCCAGTACCAAAACATTATCCTGCCTGGCTATTCTGCGCTTCGTTGTTAGCGCGATCATGGCATGTCCGCCGGTGCGTTCAAGTAGGGCGTCCAGCTGCTCGCGGTCGACGCCAGTTAAAGCCTGAGCAGCTGTGCGGGCTCGCTCAAAATGCCATAGCGCATGGGGCTGGCTGGCCCGCTGCATGACCACGTCACGCCACGCATAACTGATCCGCCCGATATGGGGGTGAACTTGCCTGCGACCATCATGGGATACAAGTGTTCCAGTGTCTGGGGCCTCAAGACCATCCAGCCAAGCGTCAAAGGCTTCCGCGTCGGCCTTTAGACCCGGACCCCAGTGGGAAAACAGGAATGCCAAGATGGGTTCAAGGGTTTCTGGCAGCGCATCGCGTTCAGGAAATCCTATCGCGAGGTCCTTAAAGTCGCCGTCCTTTAGGCCCGATATATTCATCCGCTCTGTCCAACGATACACCGAAGGCGCGGTCGTTTTCATGAGAAATGCCGGAACAGGGTCGCGCGCCAGATGCGCATACAAAGGTGCCATCATGCCAAAGTCAGCAGCACTTGGGCATCCACCGAGAAAATAGGGGTAGTTTTGAAAATGCGTCTCCAGCAAGGCCAATAGCTCTTTGTAGCTCTCTTCCATTGCGAGGATGACTTCGGGCGTAATACCGAGATTGGGCAAAAAGTCCGCAAAGCGTGACATGAGTTTGCCGGCCTTCTCCATCCGTTCGCTGTAGGTCGGCGCTGGAACCGCGCGCGCAAACTCATTGCATAGGAAGTGTTCTTGTTGCTCCCGATAGGACCAGCGATAATGCATGGCGATCGCCATTAAGTAATTGGACCCAAAAGCATCAATCAGGTCTGCAACAATCCGCTGGACTGGACCGCTCGGAACAAAACTGGGCGCGGCAACCCGGCTCTCAATATAATCAATCATGGCAGTGGTGTCTTGAATGATCTCACCGCCCGGCGCTTGCATGACAGGAATCACTTTGAGGCCGACTTGTCGGATGATATCGCCAACAAATTGGGGGTCCGACGCCATAATCTCTTCATAGGCTATCCCCTTCTTGATCAAGTAAGAGCGGATTTTCCCGGTATAAAGTGAATGGGGCGTGCCCCAGATCGTATAGCGTTCGTCCATGTGTCTTGACTTTCACTCTCAGCAATTTTCATTTTGTTTCCGCCACTCTTGCACAAGGTTTTGACTTCAACAAATGCGAAATTGAGTGGTGAAGGTAGAAATGAGGTGAGGCAAAGAAGTATAGACATGACAGGATACAGTCATAGGGTGCCTTTAAGCCAAGGGTACAAAAAGCTTAAGCTTATTTGCTGTGGCGCAAAGTGACCCCTAGCTGAAGTAAATCGGCCAAACCTTGCCGAAATGCCGACAGTCTCGCATGCGCTACCTATTGCCGTTTACGGCGGTGGTAGGCTGCGGATAGCTGGCAAGACAAGGAAACTCTGTTCGATCGCTTGCGGGGTGATGACAACCACTTGCACCCCAAGGGGCGCAATCGGTTACCTGCTGGCCTATTGCATCGTGATGGCGGTCTGGAAGGCGGGACGTGCGGCGATGCGGGCGACATAGGCCTTGAGGTTTGCCATTTCGTCAGGGACGCATCCAACCCGGTTGCTCATAAAGCAGGCGTGCCCCAGCATGATGTCGGCCCCGGAAAACGCCCCGATCAGATAGTCTTTGCCCATCAGAGCCTCGTCAATCGGGGCCAGCGCGTTGGTCAGCAATCGCTTTGCTTGCCCCAGCACTTTTGCATCGCGCCGTTCCTCGGGCAAAAGCAATGTGTGCACCACAATGGTGTTCACCGGCGGCATGATCATCCCCTCGCAATAATGGAACCATTGCAGATAAGCGGGAAACTGCGGATCGGCCACTGCGGGCTTTAGCCCACCATTTCTATGGCGTTCGAGAATATAGTCGACGATAGCGCCTGACTCAAAAATCGAAACATCGCCATCTTCAAGCACGGGGACACGGCCAAGGGGATGGCGTGCGCGATGTTCATCCGATTTCAGCGCACTGGGATGGAATGCCATCTTATTGATCTCATATGGCAGTCCAAGTTCTTCCAGCAACCAAACGATCCGGCCGGCGCGCGAGTTAGGCGCAAAATGAAGCTTAAGCATAGTTAATACCTTTCACGAAGTGGGGCCTATGGAGCGCGTCAAACCGGCGCTCTCCCTCGCAATCATGATATCGAGCTTTATAGGGACTGCCATACTTAATTATTGACTGATCAGTACAGAATTGCAATGCTGCAATCTCAGAATTGGTTCGATCACGAATTGGATCATCGACGAACGCTTGGGGATGAATAGGATGATCGCACTCTTGATCGTGCACGGCCTGCTTGCAGTGACCTTGCTCGGTGCAATCACACACCAGTGTCTATCGGCACTTCGAACCAAGCCTGCCCGCACCCTGACTTTCGTCGACCGCTACACGAGCGTGAACCAGCGGGTGTTCACCTGGGCGGTCGTTATTCTGTACGGGACGACGACCCTCTCGGGGGCGATCATCTACCCGTCCTACCGGTTGAATGTGCGCGTCCCATTTGAGGAGATGTCGCTAGGCTGGGCGGTAGGCCTCTTCGAGCTGAAGGAGCATTTCGGCGGCCTTGGGCTATGCCTTCTGCCTCTCTATGTTTGGCTCTGGCAACCGCAGCAAACACAGAGCCACGCACGCGACCGGCTTGCCATCACCGTGATCCTTGCCTTTATCGTCTGGTGGGACTTCCTGGTTGGCCATGTGCTCAACAATATCCGGGGCCTGCCATGAGATTGCGCTTCTCGCCCATCATCTTCATGCTGGCTTATTGCCTGGTCTATATCGGGGCCTTGCTGTGGGACCTGCCTGCCTTCCTCTACTATCCCCTAGGCGGACAGTTGAGTTGGGGCCCTGCGGTCGTAAAAGGTCTGGGACCAGCGATGGCTTGGTACGGGATCATGGCTGAAGCCGCGTTGGTTGCGGCTATCCTAGCCGTCATTGTTCCAGATCGCTGGTTTGCCAATCGCATGCAAAACGTCCTTTGGACTGTTCCTGTGGCAGCCATGCTAATCTGCACCTTCCTGATGAGGACCTTCTTTGGATGAGACGACGCGCTATAATGACCGTCCTCGTGAGCCTCTGCACCCTGGCCTTTGCTGGCGGCGCGTGGGCGCAGTACACCTATAACCCGAACAATCCCGACGAGCAGGGGTCAAACACACGCTATTTTGGCTCTGTGAAGGACGAGCGCGGCCAGACCCTGAAAGGTGTCGCCATCTTGGTAAAGCAGGCCTATGTCTTCATTAGCGACGAGGCTGGAAGATATGTCGGCTTTGTTCCTGCCGACCCTTCGCCCAAGCCGGTCCTGATCGGCTGCGCGAAACCCGGCTACACCCTTGTGCGCATTACCAAGCGCGAAGGCTTAACGAGGCAAAAACGATGGGTCCAAGCCGACTGCATCTTGCGCAAGGCACGTTAGCGGCACTGGCCTTGGGGGCCGCGGTCCTCTTTCAGGGCGAGCCACCTGCTGCCAGCCCGAGGTCCGAAAATCTGTTAGCGGACAGCGTTGAAAGCCTACGCCTCGGCGGCGACGTGATGGCGCAGAGGCGACATATGTGGACGGCTTTTGCGGACATGGTCTCCGGCAAGGAGCCGGCGTTTGTTCACTGGCAAGGAGAAGGCGGCGTCTTTGGTGCCGAAGCGGGGGCAAAGAGACCCGGTGGCATCCAAGGCTTCTTAAGGCCCAAGAGCATCGGCGGCGACCCGCATTTGATCGGCGCGCCGATAATTGCCTATAATCTTTTCAATCCCGAAGCCTTCGCTCACATCCGCGCGCAGGGCCTTTATCGCAAAGCGACGTTGGATCACCTGCAGCTGACCGGCAAGACCGGATCTGTGCCGCCCTTCCCTGCCGCAGCGATCGTGATCAAGACCGCTTGGTGGCCTGTCGCCCCAGAGGGCCTGACCGCTATGCCCGTCTGGGATCCCGAACTCAACCCACCGGACCCCAACGGCAATCCCTACCTAAGCTGGGCGCGGATCGTGGCGGTCGATCCCGCGAACAACTCCCCGGACAGAACTGCGGCTGTCCAATTCATAGGCCGATCCTTTCCCCAAGCGCGGCGTGTCCAGCTTGAGGCGTTCCATCATGTGGCAGTGGATGCGGCAATGGCCAAGCAGCTCGCCCTGGATCCCGAAAGTAACCGCACAGCCATCATTGCGCTAGGTCGCCCCATCGCCGTCAATGACCGACTGGCCCTGGTCGGGATCAATATGATGACCCATGAGCAGAAGGACTGGGTTTGGGCAGCTTTCTGGTGGCATGACCGGCCTGAGGTCGGCTCCTTTGCCGCAGACCGCCCATCCACTCTGCGTGGCCCATGGCGCAACTACCTCATGCAAGCCGCTTTTGACGCCGAGACGCCAAGGGCGTCTGACGGAGGCGCTCATATCTGTTTCAACCCTTGGCTGGAGGCCCGGTTCCCCGACCATGGACAGGGCGGTGGAACGGTCAGCAACTGCTTGTCCTGCCACCAGCGCGCCAGCTATCCAGCTGCGCCCTTCCTGCCCGTTACACGCGGCGCACCCAATCTGCGGGAGGATCCCGCTCTCGCACCCGACCGCCTAAGGACCAGCTTCCTCTGGTCGTTGCCCCTGCATGCTCAGCGGGACTAGGCGACGGCTCAGGTGCCATGCGGACCGAAGCCCCGAGCTGTTGAGCTCCCCCTGCTTTACCGACTGACCCGCCAGCTGCAGGTCCGGCGTCCACAGTAGCTAGTCTGTTCAGCGGGGTGCGGCTTGCAGCAGACGAAGCGCGGTATCGATTGCCTCGAGGCTCTTTCGGCGCGGGAGTTTGCGGCGGCTTGCCACCCGGACGCCTTCATTCACCAGCATGAGGTAGGCGCCATAGTCGGCAGCGCGCGCCGGAGAGTAGCCTGCTTCGCAGAGGCACTCTTCGAACAGGGTCTGCAATTTCGACAGCCATGCGCTGGCCGCCATGGCCAGTTCGTCGTCTACACCTGCGAGTTCGATGACGGTGTTGACTGCCATGCACCCAAATCCTGCTTTCGATCCTTCACCATGGTTCAAGCTGTGTTGCAGGAAATACCTTATGGCATCCATCGGCGGGTGTTTGTCCCTGATCTTCTCGATAATCGCACCGGTGCGTTCCGCAAAAAGGTTGAGGCACTCAAGGTACAGGTGCCGCTTGTCTCCGAATGCGGCGTAGAAACTGCCCCGGCCAATCTTCATTTCATCCAGGAGATCGGAAAGGGATGACGCTTGGTAGCCCTTGCGCCAGAAGAGCTTCATTGCGCTCTCCCTCGCAGTCATGATGTCGAACTCTATAGGGCGTGCCATGGTTAATTATTGACTGATCAGTACAGAATTGCAATGCTGGAATTTCATAATTGGTCCGATCACGAGGAAAAGCGCATGAAGAAGTTGTCTTTGATTATTTTCTTGAGCTTAGCACTCGTCGCCTGTTCGCCAAAGGAATCTTCCAAATCTGTGCAGGCTGTGACCCCGGCGCTGATGACGGGGGTCGTGAATGACGCTCAGAGCAAACCTCTCAACGGTGTGATGGTGCGGGTGACCAACGAAACATCCGGTATCTCGCAAAGCGTATTCACCGATGAACAGGGTCGATACGAACTGTCGACGCGTTTGACTGGGGATGTCACGGTCAGGTTCCGCCTGCCCTATTACCGAGACGAGACGAGCAAGCTGATGCTCGCCGCTGGGAAGTCTGTCGAGCAGAAGGCGGTACTGAAGCCGATGACCGACTTGGCTGAGATTTCTGAAAGTCTGCCATCGGCCTATCACTTCGGGAACCTGGCCTTTGACAAGGATCCAAACGCGATCAACAGCCGTCAAAACCTGCAGCGCGATTGTGCGGGCTGCCATGCTTTGGGCAATAGCGTCACGCGTGCACCGCGGCCGCCTGAACAGTGGGCCGAGGTGACTAAGCGCATGCAGGGTTATCTTGGCAATCCGGATCCCAAGCTGATCGAAAGCCGGGCTATGCTGCTGTCCGCCGGGGTCCGGGGCCAAGCACCGAACGTCCGGCCGGTGTTTCCAGTCGACGCCGAAACCCAAAAGGCTGTCATCCATGAGTATAGACTGGAAAACACCATCTTCCCCCATGACGCGGATATCAACCCGAGCGACGGCCTCGTGTACACCGTCGACCGTATTGCAAGCCAGATGGCAGTGACGGACCTTGATTCAGGAAAGTCTGTCTTTGTCGAACAGCCGCCATCGATGCGTCCCGCCGTTGGCGAAGGAGACAGCTATTCCGCACGCTCCAAGGATCCTGGTCCGCATTCCTTGGCGTTAGGCAAGAACGGGTACTGGTACACAACCAATGCCGGGTCCGACGAGATAGGCGTTTTCGATCCCAAGACCCGGACTTGGAAAGCCTCATTCGTGCTGCCTGAGCCTGCACGTTACCCCCATACAATCCGCATTGGCCGCGACGGCATCGTCTGGTTCACGCTGGCGGCCTCGACGCAGGTGGGCCGACTTGATCCGGTCAGCGGGGACATCATGCTGATCTACCTGCCGAAGCTCAAGCCACTTGGTGGATCCGCTGGCACCGTGCCCTATGGCATCGATATCAGCCCCGTAGATGGGCGCATCTGGTATGCGCGCCTTTGGGGTGACAAGCTTGGTGCCATCGATCCCACGACGTTTGCGGTAACGGAGTTTGACTCCCCGGTCGAAGGGCCGCGTCGTCTTCGCTTCGACGCCAAGGGTAAGCTTTGGGTAACGGGCTACAACGATGGCATGATCGCCAAGCTTGATACGCAGAGCATGAAGAGCGAGGTCTATCCCATGCCGGAGTTTGCTGCAGGCTATCGCCCGGCCCCCTATGCCCTTGCGATTCACCCCGTCACGCAGGAGGTCTGGATCAACGAGACCTTGACGGACCGCGTGTATCGTTTCCTGCCGAAGGAGAAGCGGTTCATCGTTTACCCCATGCCATTGCGCGGCACCTTCACCCGTGACTTCACCTTCACGGCGTCCGGGTGGGCCTGTACCACCAACAGTCCGATCCTGAATGCGGCACTGGAAGGCAATGAGACAGAAGTGATCTGCATTGACCCAAGCGGAGCAAAGGCGCGCAAATGACCTCATTGTTCGATCCTTCACTCTACTCAGCTATTTCGTTGATCGGCTTGGCCTGGACCCTGCTGACGCTCTTTCTGATGTTTTCGCCAACGGGCCAGAGGTTGCTGTCCAACCCGCTGGGGATTGTTATCGCCGCAGCTGCGCTGTTTCCCTCGCTCTGGTTGGTGACGTCTCAGATCAAGGTGCTGACGGCGCTTACAGGCGGCATCCCGCCGCTGGACTTGCAATTCGGCTATCAGCAGCCCGAAATCGCCCAGTTCGCTCAGGCCCTGAATGAGGGCGGCCGCAAGATGTATGCCCAGTTTCAGCTTGGCACCGACACGCTGGCTCCTCCCGCCTTCTGCTGTTTCCTGATGAGCGTCTACCGTTCAACGGTCCGATCACGGGTCGTGCGGACCCTCTGTGATGGAATGGCGTTTATCTATCTCGTGTCGGTGCTCATCGCCAACACTTTGATGCCGGTGATTATTCTCAACCACCCGTCTCAGGAAGGGGTCGTGCTGTCGACCTTCTATTGGCTCGTTCCAATCTGTGACATAGTGAAATACTCCGTACACGGCTTAGCCTGGCTCATCATCGTGACCGCCTGGCTCTTTCAGCTTGCGGGTATGCTAATGGCCCGCAAGTCGTCGCGACCTTCCTCCCCATGAGCATTCCACGCCTGTCAATGTCGCTGACTTATCCCAGCAGCGCCTCCAGCTCTATTAGGCAGTCGCTGAGCGCGTCCTCCAACTTGCGCAACTTTGCAATGATGGCGGCGGGGCTTTAATGCTTGGCTTCCACATGTTCCACCCGACCTCGCCGCAAAGCCATGACAGACGCCAACAGCAGCGAAACAGGCTTGCCGATGGAGACAGCAGCCTAACCATTTCATCCTCGCAAACCAGCCGATAGGCGGAGCCTAACAGCTCCGCCCTGTTTGCGTTCTTAGGCAAGGGTCGCGCCATTGGCTTTACGCCACATCCAAGCATGATTGATTAGACCTACTTAAAAACCGCCCGCGCCTCATCTCCAACCATTGTCAGCGATGCGCCGATGGCTTCCCGCCATGACGGACCTTGCTCCATTGCCGTCTCATAGGCCTGCTTCAACTCTGCCGGCCTGTCCTCAGCCAATGAGATTATGAGAGCTTGGGCTTGGCCCAAGTCCTTTCGGCGTTTCGCAAGCCCGGCTCCGGTGCGCTGTTGCGCAACGATAAGCTTGTGAATGGCGAAACGGTCCGGGCGGGGAATGCGGACGAGTACGCCTTGGCGATAAAGGCCGACAGCAGGAATGGGGTCGGCCAACAAGTAATTCAGGTAGTGCAAGCCTTGCGCCCACACCCCTAAAGCTTCAAGCCAAACGTGGTCTTGGCCTTCTTCAAAAGAAGGTGCCAGAAAATCGAGCACGGGCTCGCCGGTTTTGCGTCGCCAACGGCCACTGCGGCCCTTAGGGTCAATGGATGGCGATACTTCTAAACCAAACTTGGCGAGAGCCATCGGTAAATCCTTCAATCTTAGCGCTGCGCCATCGGCCAGGGCGATCGATAAATTCTGATAGCTCGCAATGTCGATGTCTTGTGTCAGCGCAGGCTCAATGCGCGTGACTCGCCTGCCTATCTCCGCATCATAAAGCCTAAAGGCCATGGTCCCGACCAGTGTGCCACCCAAATCAAAAACGCCTTGAGCCGAGAGGCTAGCCAGCAGGCTGCCGCTAGCGGCGTCAAGAGTTGGCAGTCGCGCTGCACGCAATTGCGCAACCATGTCGCCGCAGCGTGTCTCGAATGCTTCTGTCGCTCCGCGACGTGCTTCAATCTCGACCAACCGCGATTTGGTCTCGTCATTGTCTGGGCCAATGTATCGCTGAACCACATTGCTGCCTGTTCGATCACTGGCATACCAATAAGCCTTACCCCGCACGGTTCGCTTGAATGGCGCGCCTGTTGGGCTAGCGCTCGGTGTACGCGATAAATGCGTATCGACGAGCTCTTGGTAGAGCGTCATCAGTTGCAGGGGAAGAACTTCAGCCATATTGTTACACTACAAATTTAATTCATGTAGTGCAACACACTTCACCGTGGTACTGCCTAGCTTGTTTTTGTGGCATAGAATGCATCACGTTTCTAACCGTTTCATTGTGTTTCTAAGTAGGGTCATCAACGGAACAGCGGAGATATAAGAGAGGGGTAGGCAAGATAAAGGGAAGAATTCTCTACTTTATCCTATTGATATTATTCGTAAAATGGGTGACTCTGATTGCCGTTCATGAATTGCCATGGATTACTGCACCTATGGCTGGTTTCTAGGTCGTCGTGAGCCGCCATCTGGGAGTTCCGACCATGGCTTATGGCTCAAACTGCAATTTGTTTGAAAACAAAATGTCAGTACCAGTGTGGGTACGGAAGGGTCCGGTTTTTAAAATTATTAAAAAATAAGGAAAAATCAGTCGAACTGGCGGACAGAGCGTTCAACCAGCTCGTCGAATCGAGCTGCGATGACTTCTGTGGCTTCGAAAAGCCATGCTTCCAAGGCTGCGGCAAGTTCAGTTTCCGCTGGACACATATTCTCTCCCATCAAGCAATATTCTGGTGAATTGTTCGTTTAATTTAGGTCGATGATCTCATCTAACCAAGGCGTTTAAATTTCCCAAGCCATCTTTATCTACCACCTAATAATTTAGTCGCTGCAGTAGTGCACCATTCATCAATAGCCAACCATTAGCGGTCGTGACTTTGGCCAGCGCTAGTTTGACAAGTTGGCTTTCTGCCTGCGTCTCTTTCTGCTGATCTGGGCGGGGGACCGACGTGTCGTTTGCAGTCACCTCTGGTGTAACAACTTCTATATCAGTCATTAAATAGTTTCATGACTGTTATATCGGTCATCTTATTGAAATGTCTGATTGCTTATGCTAAGGACGATCAATTCTTGAGGAAACCTTCAAATCGCTAGGAGCTGGAATGCCTCAACAGCCACGCACCTATTCCCGCGTTACACGCGATGTGCTGACCATGTTAGGCGGCCTTATTCGGCTTGGACGGAAGCAACGCAAAATGAATGAGGCTGATTTAGCGGCACGGGTGGGTATCGCGCGCAGTACGTTGCAACTGATTGAGAGGGGTCATCCAAAAGTCGAGATCGGCCTAGTTTTTGAAGCGGCGACGCTTGTGGGTGTGCCCTTGTTTGTCGATGAGCCAACGCGGCTAGCTTCAGAGCAGTCGCGCATTGATGATAAGTTGGCTTTGCTACCCCAATCGGTCCGAGTTCCACGATCAAAGGTTAAGGATGACTTCTGATTATTCCAACCCAGATCGCGAAGCCTTTGTCTGGATATGGCTGCCCGGTGCAACGGAGCCAGTGGTTGCTGGACGCATTGAGCTGGAAGGCGGCATCTATACCTTCAATTATGGCCAATCCTATCTGGAACGCGACAATGCCATTGCGATCTATATGCCGGAACTGCCGCTACAACGAGGCAGGATAGCCCCTGACGCACCCCATGAAATGGCAGGCTGCTTGCGCGATGGCGCGCCTGATGCATGGGGCCGCAGGGTCATCATCAATCGTTTGACGGGCTTGAGCCGTAATGCTGCACAGGCAGTTGATTTTGGTGAGCTAACCTTCATGCTCAATTCGGGCTCTGATCGGATCGGCGCGCTCGACTTCCAGACTTCGTCAGACCGCTATGAGCCGCGCGAGCAGGAAAATGCAACACTTGAAGAATTGCTGGAAGCCGCAGAAAAAGTCGAACGCGGTGAACCAATTCCTCCAGCGCTCGATAAAGCCCTACTCCATGCCAGTTCTATCGGAGGCGCGCGCCCAAAGGCTTTGATCCAAGACGGCGCGGACAAGTTCATCGCCAAGTTTTCAGCCACTAATGACACAATTGCGGTTGTTAAGGCAGAATTTGTGGCGATGCGTCTTGCAGTTGAAGTAGAGCTAAATGTTGCCCCTATACGCCTTGCAAAAGCCAGCGGAAAAGATGTCCTATTGGTGCACCGCTTTGACCGCGAATGGACTGGAAACGGTTGGACGCGCCGCGGGATTGTGTCTGCCTTGACGATGTTAAACCTCAATGAGATGCAGGCTCGCTATGCGAGTTACCGCGATCTTGCAGAGATTGTGCGTGCACGCTTTACGCATCCCCAGGCTACACTTCGCGAGCTTTTTGGGCGCATGGTATTTAATGTACTGACTGGCAATACCGACGATCATGCTCGTAATCATGCTGCCTTCTGGGATGGTAGAAATCTGTCGCTCACGCCAGCCTATGACATTTGTCCTCAAGCTCGACTTGGGCGAGAAGCCAACCAGGCAATGCTAATCACCGATAACGACAAGCGCAGCCAGCTTGAAACCTGTCGCTTATCTGCACCTAATTTCTTGATAAATGACAGAGATGCCAAAGAGCTGATCGACCACCAAATCGAAACGATCACCCGACTATGGCCCGCGATCTGCGATGAAGCAGAACTCAGCATCGTTGATCGGACTTATCTTTGGCGCAGGCAGTTTCTCAATGACTACGCATTTGAGGGATATGCGAACGGGCTCTAAGAAGCACGGCTCAGTATGACGACTGCTGGAGACGGAATTAGGTTGTTACACTTCCTTCCGCCCATGCCCTGACCTCTCCTGCCCGCCAGCGATGGCGGCAACTTCCAAAATGAGTTGGTTTTGGGAAGCCAATCTTTGGGTTGCGCGTTCGCTCCCAAATGGCTTTGCGGCCGAGTTTGAGATAGGTTGCCTGGCTAATGCCCGCCCGCCGGCAAACCTCAGCAACCGGCTCACCTTCTGCACCCTGCTTCAAGATAAATGCCTTCTGCGCGTCCGTAAATTTGCTTGCTTATGCTGCGCCGCCCTTCGGGTCATCGCTTTCCACTCCTCCCCAGCGCAGGGCCAGATAACTGGAAAACTCTAATTTGCCGTGGACCGGATTCAGGGGGGCACGTCAGCCGTCATCGTGGCTGTGAGAAGTTTGGCAAGTCGGTCGCGCGCGATAAAATCAAAACTGCCTATGAAGCTTTGCTCCAAGAGCTTGCGCCTAGCCAAGCACTGCATGATCTCATGCTGACACTGTTCAAAAAGCGGTGGGATCAATCGCAAGTTCATACGCGTGAGGCTCAAAAAGCGTTGAAGCAGGAAGTTATTGCAATTGAGAAGAAGATCGAGGCAACTCTCGATCTTATGCTGAACAGCGAAAGCCGTTCAGTGATTGGCGCGTTTGAGCGGAAGGTCGAAGAGCTTGAGCGCAAGAAGCTAGTTTTGGCGGAACGAACAGCCCGTTGCGGGCGTGAAGCCAAGGGGTTTGATGAGACTTTTCGAACCGCGTTTGATCTTATCTCAAACCCTTGGAATCTTTGGAAGAATGGTCAATTAGAGGACAAGCGTATAGTGCTCAAACTGACATTAGCCGAACAACTTGAATATGACTGGAACGACGGCGTTCGAACCGCCGAATTATCCATGCCTTTTAAGGTGTTACTGGGAAACTGCGACTATAAAAACGAACTGGCGGACAGAGAGACCCGAAAAAGTGTCCGCCAAATCGTTTCAAAAGCGCTCGATTTTTTGCTAATTATCTGATATATTGAATTTTCTTGTCGGAGGAGTGTGGCGGACAGTTTCGAAGTGTTTCGTTCTATGGCCTCCAAAATGTGGGTATTTCGTGGGTACAGACATGCCGGTTTTCAATTGTCGCTCGGGTGATGTGTCATGCCGGGTTTAAGAAACAAGCTAAAGGCGGCATCGCTCAAGTCCATTTCTGCGCCTGGTAAGCACGCAGATGGTGGTGGTCTTTATTTGCAGGTGACCAAACATCCGGTTGCCGGCAATTTGCGGAAGTTATGGATCGTACGGTATCGCGCGGCGACCGGAAAAGTGCGCGAGATGGGCATTGGCAGCTTTGAAGATGTGAGCCTTGCCAACGCACGAGAGAAGGCGGAGCGCATTCGTGAAGTCCGTGACGGGAACGATGCAGTTGAGGTCCGCGCTGAAGCGAAGAAGGAAATCATTCGAGCTCGTGCCGCCTCGATGACATTTTCCCAATGCACTGAGGCCTATTTGAATGCCCATCAAAGCAGCTGGAAGAATGGGAAGCATCGAGCGCAATGGACTTCGTCTTTGCAAACCTATGCCTATCCAGTCTTTGGCGAGGTGGCTATTCAGGACATCAACATAGGCATGGTCATGAAAGTCCTTGATCCAATCTGGGAGACAAAGACCGAAACGGCCAGCCGGGTGAGAGGGCGGATCGAGAACATCATCGACTGGGCAACCGTCCGTGAATATCGCACAGGCGAGAACCCTGCCCGCTGGCGTGGCTATTTGGAAAAGGCCCTGCCTGCCCGCAACAGGACCAAGAAGGTGAAGCACTTTGCTGCCTTGCCGATAGATGAGTTCCCAAAGTTCATGAAGCACCTGCGTGCTCAAATCGGGGTCGGTCCCCTCGCCTTCCAATTTGCTATTTTGACCGCAACCAGAACGTCTGAAGCAATTGAAGCTCGCTGGGACGAAATCGACTTGGTTGATCAATCTTGGACGATCCCAGCTGATCGCATGAAAGCAGGCCGCATCCATCGCGTGCCACTTTCAGCGGCCGCTCTCTCTGTCTTGAAAAAAGCTCGCGGGCTTGATCCCATTTTTGTGTTCCCTGGCCATAAGCATGGGAAGCCTATTTCAAGCATGGCGTTCCTCATGACGCTACGCCGGATGGGTCGCACAGACGTAACGCCCCATGGCTTCCGGTCCACCTTTCGAGACTGGGCAGCCGAACGCACCGACTTTCAAAACGAAGTTGCCGAAGCGGCCCTCGCCCATGTCGTCTCCAACCAAGCTGAAGCCGCCTATCGGCGGGGAGACTTATTTGAGAAGCGACGTGCGCTCATGGAGGACTGGGGTAAGTTTGGGGGTTGAGGCGAGATCAGACTTCATTGTGTCGGCTACCTATTACCCTAGGGACCCTAAAAATGGGTGGGACTGGAATTAGGATTGCATACAAACAAAGCGGTGGAAATAAGCCGACTTAAATGGTTCAAAAAGATGATATCCGAGCTAACGTAAAAGAGGTATTGAAATTCAAAATCTCAAGCCACAGGGTGCCCTGTTTCGGGGTATTTCAAATCATGGGCTTAGATTTGCGTATAGCATGCATCTGCTTAGCTGTGCGCTTCTACTTGCGCGATTTGTTAGCCTCCATTAGGACCCAGTCCGAGAATTTATCCGCAAACTCATCAAGCTTGCTTGGCCGAACTGACGTCTTGCAAGTCGGCTCCAATATGTCGCTGCTCAGATACTTTCTGATCGTGCTGCGCGACAACGCCGTCCGCGGCTTAATCTCCCGTTTCAGCATCCCTTGATGAAAATGCCAACGAGGTATCCCACTCAATAAATCCATCTTGATCACTCCTCATCCCCCAACTCTCAGCTAGGGGACAGTTCAAACATGGGCCACTTCTCAATGAAAATTTGTGCCAATAATGGGTCACTTCTCAGCGACAATCGACCGTCACTGGTCCAAACTCTGTCGGATGCGCCATTGTTCCCATAAGAATAAAGGCAAACGATCACAAAATTCCGAGGCGTTGGTCATTGTTCATTTGGATGATGCCTCAGTTCGGGGGAATCGGGGTGTCAAAGTGAGATGCAAACGCCTTTTCAGCAGCCTCAGCGGGTTGCGTTGCGTTTCGAACTATTTCGACCCGAGAAGTCGGACATGCCATGTGGCCGATCGCTGCAGCGACTTTGCGGGCCCCTATCCCGCTGTTTTGTTGGCTCTATAACAACAAGCCGTGCAGGATTCTGGGTGACCCTCAGATAAAATCGGCTCGTAAAGGTCATACCCGACATAGAACCAGACATCAAACCAGACATAAAAGAGGTCTCTTGTTTACAAGATTAAACATAATTTATTGAAAAACAACCTTTTTAAGTCTAATAACTCCTGACACGAAAGTAGACATACAAATGACCATTGATCGCGGTGATAGCATAGGGGCCATGGAACCTCTATCCATAGGGGAGAGTAGCCCGCGTCGCGCGCCTCTAGCAGACCTTGCGTTAGAGCTTGTCGCCAAGTCTGAAGGGTTCAGGCGAAGTTTACCGCCTGCAATGGTCAGCAGCCTTGCTGACCTCGTACGCTCGATGAATTGCTATTATTCCAACCTCATCGAAGGCCATGATACACACCCCATCGATATTGAGCGCGCTTTAGCCGAAGACTTCAGCGCCAGCCCTGAAAAGCGCAACCTCCAACTTGAAGCCCGCGCCCATATCCATGTCCAACGCTGGCTGGATGAAGGCGGCCTTAGTGGTGGTCGCGCGATGACGGCAACAGGTATCGCGGAAATTCATCACCGATTTTACGCGGAAATCCCAGCTGACTTAGCTTGGGTCGAAAATCCACAAACTGGCAAACGTGTGCGCGTCAGAGGTGGCGAGTGGCGAGACCAAGACGTTCAAGTCGGCCAATTGATTGCCATTAGCCCAGGCGCGATCTCACGATTCATGGATCGGTTCGAGGCCCATTACGCCAAGCAAGGCAAGCTCGAAACCGTCATCTCCGCAGCAGCGGCTCACCATCGACTTGCATGGATACATCCGTTCTTAGACGGCAATGGCCGCGTGATGCGCCTCATGTCGCATGCCGTGCTGTTGGATGCGGTTGGCTCAGGCGGCCTATGGTCGGTCGCGCGAGGTCTTGCCCGCAATAGTGCGCGTTATAAAGCCCTCTTGGCCGCCTGCGACATGCCGCGCCGCAACGATCTTGATGGCCGTGGCACCCTAAGCGAAGAAGCGCTGGTCGAATTTACGCGCTTTTTCCTGCAAGTCTGCCTCGATCAAGTCCAATTCATGGAAAGCTTGATGAAACCACAAGAATTGCAAACCCGAGTACGGGTTTGGGCCGAGGAAGAAACACGGCTACGACGATTGCCCGTAGGCAGCGCCCCAATCCTCGATGCCCTGCTCTATCGCGGCGAGCTCCCTCGAAGCGAACTTCCTGTCATCTTGGGCGTCGGAGATCGCCAATCAGGCCGCGTCACAAATGCTCTGATAGCCAGCGGTGCAGTCACGTCGGAAACCTCCCGCACTCCGCTGAAACTCACTTTCCCCGCTAGCCTTGCTGGCCGCTGGATGCCGGGCCTATTCCCAGACGCTTAGGCGCCAGTGCCCGTTGCAGACAATCTGTGTTGAAAGCCTGTGTAGAGATAAAGCGCGTTTTGTAGGCGACCCCATTTAAAATGGGTTTGTTCATAGGTCCGCGACAAGTAAGCAGTCCGCTTCTATCCGAGCGCTTCAACCGTGGCGCACACTTTGCTGTTGATCACTAACAGATTGGAGGAGAATTGCTCTTCCTGCTTACCCACCGTCGCGCCATTGGCAAAAGCGCCGGGCGCGATTGTTGCAGGGGCAGCTTGGCGTTACGCGACCGAGGCGGCGTAAGAACCTTCCCACCCGCCATTATTGGTAATCATGCCCATCTGGCGACCGCCAAAGCGGTACCACATAGCGCTGGGATCATCTTGGCTATAATTACTGTCCGACTCCCGACGCCGGATCACTTGGCTCGTTGGTGTCAATCGTTAGCCCCCTAGAGAGGGTGCGCCCAGATGGTGGATCACGCTACGAGCCAGCCAATGATGATCGGCCTTGGGTTCAAGGAAGTTTGTTTCAAGCTGGTTTTGATGGCTAGAGCGCACGCGGACCCAACCAAGTTTTGCATTGGCTATCGCTCAGTAGTTTTGGCCACACGAACTTGCGGCTTGGGCGCACGTCAACGGCCCAAACTGGATGAAGGGCACCATTTTATGAACCACGCCCCTCGCGAGCATATGTTAAGCCAAAGCTATTTATTAGACATATCCGGAAAACGTGTTAAGTTTTCCAAGAATTTTTAACATATCGGGAGTGACATGTTAAAGCCTACATACTTGATCCCCGAGCTACCGCCCGCAATCGAGCTCGAGACAAAGCCTGTGCTCAAAGCGCTCGCCAAAACAAACCGCGCTTTGGCGGAGTTGAAAGGCCGCGCAGCAACCCTCCCAAACCAAAGGATCTTGATCGATACGCTCGCTTTGCAAGAAGCCAAAGCGAGTTCAGAAATCGAAAACATCGTCACGACACAGGATGAACTTTTTCAAGCCGATCTCGAGCTTGATGGTCCCAACTCGCCAGCGGCCAAAGAGGTCGCACTTTACCGCGATGCTTTAAAGCTTGGCTTTGATCACCTTCGTCAGTCGGATGGATTAATCACCAACCGAACACTGATTGCGATGTTTCAACTTCTAAAAGGCCATGACGGAGGGTTTAGAGACACGTCGGGAACCGCCTTGAGAAACGATGCGACCGGCGAAATTGTTTATGTTCCGCCCCAAGACGCGCGTGACATTGCCGCGCAAATGACAAGCCTCGAAAGCTTTATCAATCTCGACCAAGATCCGGAGATTGATCCTCTGATCAAGATGGCACTGATCCATCATCAGTTTGAGAGCATTCACCCGTTTCCAGATGGCAACGGGCGCATTGGCCGTATCTTGAATGTCCTTTACCTCACTCGATCCGGCCTACTTGATATCCCCATCCTCTATTTGTCACGGCATATCACCCGCACAAAGGCTGACTATTATCGCCTCTTACAAGCCGTTCGCACCGATGGCGCTTGGGAAGACTGGGTCCTCTATATGCTGAGCGCCGCAGCAGAAACCGCAACCACGACGCTGGAGCTTTTGGAGGGCATACGGACCCAGATGGCGAGCGTGAAAAGCCGGATGCGAACCGAACTGCCCCAGCTATACTCGCAAGACTTGCTGAATAACCTATTCCGCCACCCATACACCCGCATAGAATTTGTCATCAACGACATCAAAGTTTCCCGACAAACGGCAGCAAAATACCTCGATCAGCTGGCCGATGCTGGATTTGTGAACAAGCATCGGGCCGGACGAAGTAATTATTACGTGAATGCTAACCTAGTGCGCTTGTTCCTGGAAGTTTCTGGTGGGAAATAGGAGTCAAAGTGATTGCCTAGGCTCTTAGAATGCGATCCTGTGCAAGCTCCGCCGCCTACACTCGAAAGTGTAGCATTTAGGATGGAAAAGCATCCTCAGAGCCAGCGCCACGTCCGAATTTGTCGTGGTCATAGTAAAAAACCCTCGCCTACGGCGAGGGCTTTAAAAAAGTCAGCAGTCGATCTTGGGTTGCTGAGCCCGCTCGAAGGATCGTTTTGCTTGCGGAAAGCGATCACCCCTCGTTTTGCTACGGGGATTGCATAACCTAAGCTATGGATTTAATCAAGTATCTATTTGGAGAAGATTTCATGGAACTCGTTTTTGGCTTCGATATAGGCACGACATCCATCGGCTTTGCGGCCATTGAATTTGATGCTGCCTCAAGGCAGGGCCGCATTATCAGGATCGGATCCCGTATCTTCCCTGAAGCGCGCGACGTTGACGGCACACCGCTCAATCAGACAAGGCGTACCAAACGTATGATGAGGCGCCAATTGCGCCGCCGGAAAATGCGTCGTCAGGAATTGAACCGCGCCTTGGCCGACGCCGGCCTTCTTCCTGTGCATAAGAGCGAGGCTTGGGATCAGCTGATGCTGATGGACCCTTTAGAACTCAGAGCTAAAGCACTTCGCGAACCTCTTTCACCGTATGAGCTTGGTCGCGCTTTGTCGCATTTGGCCAAGCGTCGCCACTTTCGAGGCAAGGATCTGGAAGAGACTGAGGATGGGTCGTCGTTGGATGGCGAAGAAACGTCGCTTAGTCCGGCAGACGCGGCAGAATTGGGCATAAGACAAAGGACAATTGCCACACTAGCCGCGACGGGCGAGACCCTAGGCCAGCATTTAGCTTCCCGCGGCAAAGATGCGCGCAAGCGGGGTGTCCACGCCTTGCGCAGCCATGTTGAGCGAGAGTTCCAGGCAATTTGGGCGCAGCAATCCGAATACCATCCTGACATTTTGACCGAATCTGCCCGAGATCATCTCTACGATATCGTCTTTGCGCAAAGGCCAGTATTTTGGCGCATGAACACATTGGGTGATTGTCGTTTGGAACCCGGTGCCCCACTCTTGCCGAAAGGTTCGTGGCAATCGTCCCAGCGCCGGATGCTGGAAAAGCTGAACAGCTTACGCATTGAAGGCGGCAATGGGCGGCCCCTGTCCGAAGCAGAGCGCACTGCCATCCTGTCAAAACTTCAAACCCAGCAGGCGATGACATTCCCTGCTATCCGCAAAGTCCTGGAGCCCATGTTCCAAGCTGAAGGGCTCAGCACCAAATACATCAAGTTCAACCTCGAAAATGGCGGCGAAACAAAGATCCCCGGCAATCCGATAGAGTGTAAGCTTGCAACGATCTTTGGCGAGGCATGGGACGGGCATCCCCATAAGCAGGCCATTCGCGAGACTGTCTATGCCTGCATTGGAAAAGCCGATTATGGGCAAATCGGCAATCAAAGAGTCGTCATTCTGCGCACTACCGACCGCCTTAAATCCAGAGCTGCAGCAGTTGCTTCATTTGCAAAGGACTTCAGCCTTGACGACACGATTGTGAGCAAATTGATGGAGCTGAGTTTCCCGACCGGATGGGATGCCTTTTCGGCCTCGGCCGTAGCCAAACTCTTGCCGGAGCTAGAGCGTGGCGTAATGATGGGTCAATTGCTGGCGTCACCTGATTGGGCGGACTGGCGCCAGACGACCTTCCCCAACCGCGAACAACCAACGGGCGAGATCCTCGACCGTTTGCCCAGCCCAGCCAACAAGGACGAGCGGGCACGCCAAATACGGCTACGCAATCCAACTGTGGTGCGCGTCCAAAACGAACTTCGCAAAGTCGTCAATAACTTGATCGATTTCTGTGGTCGCAAACCAGATTTGATCCGCCTAGAATTGGCCCGCGATGTGGGTCTCGGAAAAAATGAGCGTGAAGAAAAAGCCAAAGGCATGCGCCAAGCAGAAAAGCGGCGCAGCGCGGCACGGGCCGACCTGATCAGCAAGGGCTTCCCAGAGCCCGCGCACCGCGACATTGAAAAGTGGATTCTCTGGAAAGAGTGTCAAGAGAAGTGCCCGTATACAGGGGATTCGATCAGCTTTGATGCCCTGTTCAGAACCTCCGACTTTGAAGTCGAACATATCTGGCCACGTTCCCGCAGCCTAGATGACAGCCAAGCCAATAAAACGCTCTGCCGTAAGGATGTGAACATCGCAAAGGGCAATAAGACCCCGTTCGAGTTCTACAAAAGCAAATCAGAGGAATGGGACGACGTTAAGACCCGAATTTGGAAAATGCAGGCCTCAAAGGGCAAAGACGGCATGAGCACGGGCAAGATCAAACGCTTCCTGAAAGAGGAATTGCCGGATGACTTCGCGAGCCGACAACTGAACGATACCGGCTATGCGGCACGTCAGGCCATGGAACAGCTCAAGCGCCTGTGGCCAGACGTAGGGCCAGAGGGCAAAGTCTATGTGCAACCCGTCAATGGCAAGGTCACGGCCCATTTACGCAAATATTGGGAATTGAACCACATTCTGGGCGACACAGGCGAGAAAAACCGTGCCGATCACCGCCATCACGCGATTGATGCGTTGGTGGTTGCCTGCGCCCATCCGGGCATAACGCAGAAACTATCTGCCTATTGGCAAGCCAAAGACGATCCGCGCTCGGCGGGGCCAGAGAAGCCCAAACTCAACCCACCGTGGCCGACAATTCGGGCAGATGCCGAGCGGGCGGCAAAAGAGATTGTCGTCTCGCATCGGGTTCGGAAGAAGGTTTCGGGGCCTTTGCACAAAGAGACAGTCTATGGCGATACTGGCGAGGATGTCACGACCAAAACAGGCACCTATCGAGAATTCGTCCGGCGCAAGAAAGTCGAGGTTCTAACGAAGGGCGAGTATGATGATATTCGCGACGGCCATATCCGCTCTGTCATGAAAGCATGGCTTGAAGAAAAAGGCGGCGATCCAAAGAAGATCAATTGGACAAGCTATCCGCGTGTGACCGAAGGCGGGCCTGAGATCAAATCCGTACGCCTCCTGATCAAGCAGCAGATCGGTTTGATGGCCCCGGTATCGACAGGTTACGCAGACCTTGGCTCAAACCACCATATTGCAATTTACCAGCGACCCGATGGCAAGACGGAATTTGAAGTCGTTAGTTTGTTCGAAGCATCGCGCCGTTTGGCAAAGCGAGAGCCTGTCGTGGTTCGGCATCGCGAAGGCTGCCGCTTTGTGATGTCTTTGGCGCAGAGCGATATGGTTAAGGTGCCGCCTTCGAATGAGCGTCAAGGGTTATGGAATGTGCAGAGTATCTGGTCGTCGGGAGTCGTTGTCTTGATTCGCCATAGTGATGCCGTGAATGGAGACATCTGGAGGCCTAGCGGCGGCCCCCTCATTAAGCTCGGTGCCCATAAAGTCTCTGTAGACCCAATTGGTCGCGTGCGGCCAGCCAATGACTAAAAACCATGATCCGCAAGACGATTGAGTTTTCAACGCGCGGTACAAGATTATCGGTCGCTCATCGCCAATTGGTGATTGAGCGGCCAGATCTACCCAAAGCAACCCTCCCCATCGAAGACTTGAGCGTGGTGATCGTCGATGATACCCGCGCCACCTATACTCAGGCTGTCTTCATCGAATTACTGGATGCGGGGGCGACTTTAATGATCACCGGCAAAGATCATTTGCCGATTGGGATGATGCTTCCCTTAGACGCACACCACGTGCAAACAGAACGGCACCGCGCTCAAGTCGAGGCCAGCGAGCCGGTTCGAAAGCGGGTTTGGCAGGCCCTTATTGCCGCCAAAATTCGCCAGCAAGGACATGTCTTGGAGCATTTCACCCGCGACCATGCGGGCCTTTTCCCAATGGCCAAGCGGGTAAAATCCGGCGACCCGGATAATCTGGAGGCACAAGCGGCGCAAAAATACTGGCCACGTCTCTTCGGAAAAGACTTTCGTCGTGACCGAGCGGCCGATGGCATCAACGCGGCCTTAAACTACGGCTATGCCGTTGTGCGGGCCAGTGCAGCGCGCGCCATTGTCGGCTGCGGCCTTATCCCGTCCTTGGGGGTCTTTCATAAGAACCGTTCCAATCCATTTTGCTTGGCCGATGACTTACTCGAACCCTATCGCCCGTTTGTTGATTGGCGGGTCAAAAAATTGGTGCATGAGGCGAAGGGCGAGCCGCTTGATCTGGACGATCGGCCAACCCGCGCCGCCCTGCTCAGCATCTTTAACGAAACCATTTCGATTGACGGTCGAAGGTGGCCCTTATTGATCGGGTTGCAGCAAAGTGCATCATCCTTGGCACGTGTGCTCACGACCTCAGAAACCGCAAAAAGCATCAGTCTGGCACTCCCCGACGGTCTGCCGCTTCAGCCAGACCTGCTGGATGGATCTGATTTTTAGCCATGGGCCGTCACGCATCACCTGTGCCGGTCTTGCCCTGGGGGTGGCGTTCCATGTGGGTTATTGCCATGTTTGACCTACCGACTGACACGCCAAAGGCCCGAAAAGCCTATACCCAATTTCGGAAAAATCTAATTCTGGATGGCTTCACAATGATGCAATATTCCGTCTACTCAAGGCATTGCGCGTCCATAGAAAATGCGGAGACCCATATGGCGCGGATGGGAGCGCTGGTTCCAGCAGCTGGGGAAGTTAGATTTTTGGCGATTACGGACCGACAATTCGGGAGGATTCGCGTGTTTACCGGGAAAAAACGGATGCAAATGCCGCCTCCGCCTGCCCAATTAGAGCTGTTTTAGCTCAATGGGCAGGCAAAAACCGCTTTATTTTCAATTAATTTCAGCGACCCTGTTGTAGCAAAACGAGGGGCGACCGCAAGCCGCAGCTGG
>Ga0247831_1002986_pt1 | contig 25970 bp, 15 predicted proteins | sample LaCruzMarch2015__9_FD_192406 | JGI IMG/M metagenome (GOLD analysis project Ga0247831, IMG submission 192406) | Freshwater microbial communities from meromictic Lake La Cruz, Castile-La Mancha, Spain - LaCruzMarch2015_1m | ecosystem: Environmental > Aquatic > Freshwater > Lake | place: Spain...
GAAAACAGAAATGGGTGCCGGCATCGATTTTATGATGGGCTCTCACAAATGGCACGGCGTAGCTCCAAACGATGCACAATTGGCGCAAGCACTTGCACAACAAGAAGAAACACTCGGCGATTACTAACATATAAATTGAATTCAGCAGTAAAATACAAGTTTGGGGCTTCCCCCCGCTCCTTTGTCGCAAGGGGCCGGGCTATCCATTCCAAGCCTGCGCAAGCAGCTGTTGATTCATATATATGTATTCCAAAAGCGCAGGGCTTTTCATTCCTATCCCTAAGCCGGGCAGCAGTGCTTTTATGTGCATTGTTAATCGGTTCAACACTTTGGTCACAAAAAATACCAGCGGCGCCACAACCTGCAGCACCACCATTTACGCGCATTTTGCTCATATTCGACTGCTCCAACAGCATGTTCGGCATTTGGGAAAGCGATTCTAAATTCAATATTGCCAAACGCCTTGTTGGTCAAATGGTAGATTCGCTCAACCGCCAGCCCAACGTACAAATGGCATTGCGCTGCTACGGTCACCAAAAAAAATATCCACCACAAGATTGCGACGATACCAAACTAGAAGTAGCTTTTGCCCGCGACAATGCTTTTCAAATAAAACAAAGACTCAATAAACTTTCGCCCAGTGGCACCACTCCAATTGCGCTTTCATTAGAAGCTTGCGCCAAAGATTTCCCCGATAAAAATGCCCGCAACATTGTGCTACTCATTACTGATGGCAAAGAAGAATGCGGTGGCGACCCTTGTGCAATTTCTGCCGCGCTCCAAAGCAAAGGCATTGTGCTCAGACCATTTATAGTTGGTGTAGGAAAATTAGACGAAGACATTGCAAAATCTTTCAGTTGCATTGGCAATTACTACGATGCATCCAGCGAATCTGGTTTCAAGCAAGTGCTCAACGTAATTATTTCGCAGGTATTGAACCAAACAACTTGTCAGGTAAGCCTACTCGACAAAAATGGAAAGCCTACAGAAACAGATGTCGCCATGACATTTTACGACCAAACCACTGGCGCAATTAAATATAATTTTGTACATACTTTAAATCAACGTGGCTTGCCCGATACATTGCGCTTAGACCATTTTTCTACCTACAGAATTGTAGTACACACCATTCCCGAAGTGGAAAAGAAAGATGTAAAACTTACTGCTGGAAAACATACCGTTATTCCCATCGATGCGCCACAAGGTTTTTTAAAGCTACAAGCTGGCGATGGTGGTTTTTTCAAAGATTTGCAATGTATAATCCGCAAATCGGGCGAAACGCAAACCCTGGAAGTGCAGCCGCTCAAAGAAACCAGAAAACTAATAGTTGGTAAATACGACCTCGAAGTTTTAACGCTGCCACGCACTTTGATAAAAGACGTAAACATTAGTCAAAGCTACACCACCACTGTAAAAATCGATGAGCCAGGAACCATTAATTTTCAATTTAGCCAACAAGGCATTGCTTCTATTTTGCTCGAAGACAAAGGCAAACTCACCTGGGTGTGCAACCTCAGCGAAAATGTGCAACAAGAAGTAGTACGCTTGCAACCAGGCAAATACAGGGCTGTATTCCGAGGCAAAGCCATTCGCGAAACATTATTTACCATCGAAAAATCATTTACTGTTCAACCCGGCACTTCACAACAAGTTGTCTTGAAATAAACTTATGGAAACATTTACCTACACCGACCAAAACGATACCCGCTCAGGCTTTGGAGCTGGACTTTCAGAATTAGGAAAAACTAACCCAGAAGTGGTAGCATTGTGCGCCGACTTAACGGGTTCATTAAAAATGGATGCATTCCAAAAAGAATTTCCAGAGCGTTTTTTCCAAACTGGCATTGCCGAAGCCAATATGATTGGTATGGCAGCCGGAATGACCATTGGTGGGAAAATTCCATTTACAGGAACATTTGCTAATTTTTCCACAGGCCGTGTGTATGACCAAATTCGCCAAAGTGTTGCTTATTCAGGTAAAAATGTAAAAATTTGCGCCTCGCACGCAGGCTTAACATTGGGAGAAGATGGAGCAACGCATCAAATCTTGGAAGACATTGGCATGATGAAAATGCTGCCGCACATGACAGTTATCAATCCTTGCGATTATAACCAAACAAAAGCTGCAACCATTGCCATTGCGGCGCATATTGGTCCTGTGTATTTGCGTTTCGGTAGACCGAAAGTGCCTAATTTTACACCAGCTGACCAAAAATTCGAAATTGGGAAAGCCCTTCATCTAAAGTCTGGAAAAGACGTAAGTATCTTTGCTACAGGCCATTTGGTGTGGAAAGCATTGAAAGCAGCTGAGATTTTAGCTGTAAAAGGAATTGATGCTGAAATAATAAATATTCATACCATTAAACCATTAGATGGAGCAGCCGTCTTGGCCTCGGTAAACAAAACCGGATGTGTTGTTTCTGCAGAAGAACACCAGCGCAACGGAGGTTTAGGAGATAGCATCGCACAAGTATTAGCAATGCATTCACCAAAACCTCAGGAGTTTGTAGCAGTTAACGACAGTTTCGGAGAAAGCGGTACGCCAGAAGAATTAATGGTAAAATACGGTTTAGATACTGTAGATATTGTTAATGCGGCGTTAAAAGCAATCTCTCGTAAATAAAAAAAGGTGTAGTTTGCCGATATTAATCGGAATTCATGGAAGAAATCAGCGACCGGGAAATCCTCGATCGATTTGCAAATGTCAAAACACGCAATGATGCGTTTAACGTGTTGGTACGCCAGTATCAGCAGCGTTTGTATTGGCATATCCGCAAAATGGTACTCGACCACGACGATGCCGACGACATTCTTCAAAATACTTTTATAAAAGCCTTCAAAGCGCTCGATAATTTTAGGGAGGATTCTAAAATTTATACTTGGTTATATAAAATCTCCACCAACGAGTGCATCACATTTCTGAACAATAAGAAAAAAAGATTCTTTGTTCCGATGGTGGATGTGGAATATCAACTTTCGCAAAATCTTGAAACCGACACCTACTTTAATGGAGATAGAATCCAAATGAAATTGCAGCAAGCATTGCTTACGCTGCCTGATAAACAAAGGCTTGTATTTAATATGAAGTATTTTGATGACCTCAAATACGAAGAAATATCAGAAATTTTAGGAACCTCGGTAGGCGCATTAAAAGCATCTTACCACCATGCCGTAAAAAAGATTGAAGAATTTATTAAGCAGATTTAAACCTTATTTAAAAACAAAACTCATTGCACACATGAAACACGACGACTCACCCGATAATTTGCCAGATGGCATGAACAGGGAAAACCCTTTTCGTGTACCCGATGGTTATTTCGACCGTTTCCCGCTTAAAATTGCTGAACGGATTGCTGAAGAAAATCAATCAAAAGTTATTCGTTTCGCACCTTTATTAAAACCAGCGCCCCTTTTAGCAATTGCAGCTACTTTAGTTACTATTGCTGTAGTTAGTTATAAGATTTTCAATAAACCAACAGATGTATTCGAACAAGACGAAATCAGCAATTATGTTTACCAAGAAGGCATCATAGACGAACTTAGTGACGAAGAAATTCTTGACTATAGCGACTTTGCAAATGCAGATTCTACTTTTCACAAATCAAAATCAGACTCAGAAACTACCCATATTCAAAACTACCTGCTCGATGAAGATGTTGACATTAACGACATCATCAACGAAATGTAAAAATTAAGAAATCATGAAAATCAAAGCAATAATTATCCTTTTCCTTTTTATTCAAGGAATTTCGGCACAAACCAATAAAGATCAAAAAGGCCCAATAAGAGAAAAAATTAAAGCACAACGCATCGCTTTTATTACCGAACGTTTAAATTTAAGTCCTGACGAATCCACTAAATTTTGGCCTGTTTATAATCAATTTAGTGGCGAATTGGAAGAGGTAAAAAAACAACAAAACCAATTACGCAAATCTACTAATGATAAATTGGCAGTAATGAGCGATAAAGAAATTGATAAAGCATTAGAAGATGAGCTCTCGGCGCAACAAAAATCTATTGATTTACAAAGAAAATACATTGTAGAACTAAAGAAAACTATACCAACAAGAAAAGTGGCTATGCTCTATAAAGCGGAAAGGGACTTTAAAATTACCTTACTTAAACGCATGCGCGACGCAGGTCAAAAAGCAATACCTGAAGAGGAATTTTAAATAAAATACATAGCATTACTAAACGGAACCTATTTCACAATGAGTTCCGTTTTTTTTATGTTATTTTTTCATCAGAAAGTTAATATTCAAGCCTAAACTAAGCACTGTTTTTCTTGAAGTCTTTTAAAATCAACTGAAGCAAAGTGCATCTATCTGGATTCGTGGCTGTAATAAATCCTTATTCCTTATATGAAAATTAAAATAACACAAATTTCTTACATCACTATTGCAGCAAATGTTTGATGTAAATTAAAAAAATAAATTTTCAAGCATTGGTCACTTATAGCTTACAAACAAGCATAAAGCAAGACTTTAAACAAACAAACAAAAAACTAAAAACCAAGTTTCTACACGTGTTTACTTACAAACGTAAGTCAAGACGTGTTGGTTTTTAAGTATACAAATTCAAAGTCATCAATTTTGGCACAGTAAAAAATCTACCAAATACAAATGAAGAAAATCTACCAATTTTCAATGCTTGGCATAGCCATGTTTTTATTTTGCTCGTCAAATCTTTTTGCGGTCGCCTATACCTGGAACGGAAGTGTTTCACAGATTTGGAGCAATTCAGCTAACTGGACTCCTTCTACAGGTGTTCCTGGGCCTACCGATGACATTACAATAAATGGAGCAGGGGGCGTTAATCAACCTTTATTTGAAGAACTCCCAGGCGTTAGGAACATAACAATTACTGGGGGAATTTTAGATTTAGATGGTTTCTTTCTAACTTCTACAGGAACTTGCGTATTTAGCGGTGGTCAAATAAGAAATGGTACCATTACAATGACTGGAGCATCAGTTACATTTAGTGGAACTTTAGTAAACGCTTCAGTTATTTATACAGGATCAAGAATTTTATTTAACGGTAGTACATTTAACAATCCTGTTACAATTACTAAATCTGGTGGAGTTGCTGACCAATCTACTGGTGGTAATACTTTTAACTCCACTTTAAGCATTACAAATACATCTAATCAACAATTCAGAATGTCGGGAACGTCCGCTGATATTTATAACGGTGTTGTTACAATTCGAAACACGAACACTGCCGGAATTTACATGTCGCATGTAGCCAATGGAACACAATATAATCAAAATGTAATTGTAAATTCTACAGGTACTGGAGGTGTGAGGTTCGGTAATGGTGGAGGTACATCGACACTACTTGACAATCGAACCATCTCAGTTGGTGTGAATGGATTTACTTCAGGCGACCTAGCTTTAAGAAGATTTACTCAATCAGGAACAGGTACTATTACTTTAACTGGAGCAACATCAGGTAGATTGCTATTTGAAACAGGAAGTATCTTTAATGCCAATGTGAGTGCTGATTTCCCTTTCATATTTCTGAATGGAAGCAGATTTAATGCAGAATGTAGAATTCGTAAATTTGGTGCGGGAAACATTACAAATACTGGTGGAAATAGATTTGAAGGTGTAACGTATATCACAACTGATGGGAATGGGAATTACGATATGGCAAGCACTTCTCCAGATATTTTTAATAATGACCTTTATATTGACGACAATACAGGTTCTGGAGGTATTGGTTTAGCCAGAGTTGCTGCAGCAAATCAATTCAATGGAAATATTTATGTTAATTGTAATAGTGCAGGAGGTATTTACTTTGGACAAGGTGGAGGAACATCCACATTACTTGCTGGTAAAGTTATAGCACTTTGGAATGATGGATTTTCAGTAGGTTCATTAATTGTGCGCGGTTTAACACAATCTGGTACAACGCCAATTACTATTTCACAAACTACTGGCTCTAGTACACTTATAATTGAGAACAATAGTGTTTTTAACGCCCCAATAGATATCAATTTTCCAAATATTGGTCTAAATGGTTCAAGGTTTAACAACACAGCAAGCTTCAATAAGCGCTCTGCCACAACAAGCACTTCAAATGGAGGAAACAGATTTGATGGTGCCACAACTTTTACTTTAACTGGCAATGGTACTTGGAATTTTCAAAATGTAAATCCAGATATTTTTAATAGTACTTTGAATCTTGATAACAATGCCACAAGTGCTACCTTGGCATTTGGCAGAACAGCTGCTGGAACGCAGATAAATGGAGAGTTAAGAATCAACAATTCAAGTACAGGAGGCATTTCATTTGGCTCCAACGCAGGAACAACCACGCTAAGTTCAGGAAACACCATTAGTCTTTTTAATGATGGCGTAACTACAGGGACAATTTCATTTAGAAACTTCACTCAAACAGGCGCAGGAACAATCTCTCTTTCACAAAACACAGGAACAGGGGCTTTGGCATTTGGTCCAAATTCATCTTGGGGTGCCGATTTAACATTTACTTTCCCTGGCACTACATTTAACACTTCAACATTTGCTGGTGCATTAAATATTACAAAATCTTCTGGAGGAGCTTTTGTTTCTACCGGAGGTAATACATTTACAGGTGCATTTTCATTTACAAACACCACTGCCGGCAACATCACATTAGGCAATGTTTCTGCTGACATCTTTAATGGACCTGTTACCATCAATAATAGTGGAACAAGTAACTTTTACCTGGCGCATACTGGAACTGGACACCAATTTAACAACACAGTAACTTTAAACTCAACGGGGACAAGTTTAGGCATTAGATTCGGACAAAACGGAGGGCGTAGTACATTGCTTTCTCCATACATTATTTCTGCTCCTTCAGTTACTTCTGGAGGTATAATGTTAAGAGGGCTGACAAAAGCTGGCACACAAGCCATGTCGTTTTCTGCCACTGGAGCCTCAACTTTAATTCAATTTGAAACTTTAAGTAATATTAGTGGTGACCTAACAATAAACGCGTCGAATATCCAATTCAACGGCTCAACATTTAATGGAAATGTAAGTGTAACAAAAACAGTTAATTCAGCAAGTACTTCCAATGGTGGAAATACCTTTAATGGTCAGTTAAATTACACAAATACAACTTCTGGTCAGGTTATTTTTGGTAACGTAAACGCTGACATATTTAATGGACCAGTAACAATCAACAATAGCGGGACTACTGCTTTCTTTTTAGCCCATACAGGCTTAGGGCATCAATTTAACAATTCTTTAACTTTAAATTCTACTGGAACTAGCACAGGTATTAGGATAGGGCAAAATAATGGACGAAGCACACTTCTTTCACCTAACATTATTTCAACTCCTTCTATTACTTCAGGCAGTATAATAATCAGAGGTTTAACCAAAGCAGGTACTCAAGCAATGACGCTTACGGCAACTGGAACAACTGCGTTATTTCAATTTGAAACCAACAACAACATAAGCGGAAACTTAACAATTACATCGCCTGGTATTTTATTCAATGGCTCTACTTTTAATGGAAATGTTTCTGTTACAAAAACCGTTGTGAGCACTAACTCATCTACTGGTGGAAATACCTTTAATGGTAATTTCTCTTATACTTCAACTGTAAATGGTACAATTACCATGGCATCTACAAGTAGAGATATCTTTAATGGAAATGTAACATTAGATAATAATTCTGCAACTGGTATCATTAATATTGCTAATGTTGGCGCTACAAATCAGCTAAACGGCAATTTAACCGTTTCATGTGCAAGCACAGGAGGAATAAACATTGGCGCAGGTGGGAGATTAACTTCTATGCCAAATGGTACAATTTTCTTAGGTGCATCGGGAGTATCAGCAGGAACAATTGCTTTAAGAGGAATTACTAAAACCAGCGCTACAGCTATCAATTTATCTCAAACCACTGGTACTGCAACTATTTCGTTTCTTCAAGGATCTGACATTACTGGAGCTGTATCACTGACATTTCCAAATTTCAATCTAGACAGGGCTCGTTTTAGAAACGCCCTTACAATGGTTAAAAATGGAACGGGTACTAATAATAACAATGGCGGGTGTACTTTTGATGGTGCAGTTAGCATAACAAATCCTACTGCAGGTCAATTTTGCTTTGGTTTAACTTTGGCAGATGTCTTTAATAGTACATTAACACTGACAAATTCAGGAAATACTGTAATGTATGCTGCACATGCGGGTGCAGGCCACCAATTTAACGGAAACATAATCATGAATTCAACAGGCTCAAGCCAAGGAATTAGATTTGGGCAAGGAAATGGCTCTTCAACTTTAGCATCTGGAAGAACTATAACTGTAGGAGGTAGTGGACATTCAACTGGGTCGTTAAGAATAAGAAACCTCATTCAAACAGGAACAATAACACCTCAAAGTTTAACTTTAACTGGTACCTCAACTGTTTATTTAGAAACAGGTAACAGATTCGAAAGTAACTTTACGCTCGTAGCGCCTCAAGTATTTTTAAATGGGAGCAGATTTAATTTAGTTACTTCCATTTCTCAAAATGGAACAGCTGCTGTTACTTGCAATGGTGGAAATTCATTCTTTGGTGCTACAACTTTAAACTTAAGCAGCTCTGGTTCTTGGGTACATGGAAACGTAAATCCTGATATATTCCAAAGCACACTCGCCATCAACTCAAGTGGATCTGGACTATTTAGCTTGGCCAATACTGGAACATTGCACAATTTTGCTAACAACGTTGTGGTTACTTCTACAGGAACTTCTCAAGGAATTCGTTTCGGGCAAAACAATGGAACTAGCACGATGCAAACAGGAGCAACCATTTCAATTGGTGCAGCAGGATTTACCAGCGGAACGCTAAGAATTCGTGGACTTACCCAAACTGGGGCAGGAACACCTATAAGCTTAACGTTTGCTACTGCTAACACAGGGATTTATTTAGAACAAAACAATATTTTTAACACATCTGTAAGCGTTTCTGCAAATCTATTATTCCTAAACGGTACAAGATTTAATAATGACGCCTCTTTGACTCAAACTGGAAGCACAATCACCGCTTCAAATGGCGGAAATGTCTTTAACGGAACAACATTAATTAGAACTACCGGAACTGGTGAGCTAAGGTTAGCAGGAGTTTCAAATGATACTTACGAAGGAAATGTTACTTTTAACCAAACTACAGCTTTAACACTTTCACCAGCTTATACGGTAAATGCAATTTTTAATGGAAATGTAAGTACAATTGGCACTACTCAACCTATAACATTTACGCCAACAGCAACAGCTGCAAGAGTTGTGTTTAGTGGAACAAATCAGCAATTTTCTGGTTCTGCGGCTCAAACACCAATAATTAGAAACCTTACACTTGGATTAACAAGTGGAACACTAACTTTAAACGTACCTTTAACAGTAACAAATAATATTGCTTTCACAAACGGTGTATTAGTAAACAACTCAACTAATTTGTTAACCTTAAATGACAATGTAACGGCGAGCACAGTTTCTAATGCATCTCATGTTAATGGCGCGGTGAGAAAAATTGGAAATGATGCATTTACATTCCCATTAGGAAATGGAACATCTTACAGACCAATTGGAATAGCAGCACCTGCAGTTGCTACAGATCATTTTACAGCTCAGTATATCAATAGCAATTCAAACGGAAGTTACACGCATAGCTCGAAAGATCCGTCCATTTATGATATCAGTATTTGTGAATACTGGATTTTAGACCGAACCAATGGTGCTTCTTCAGTTGCTGTTAACTTAAGTTGGGCTGCCAATTCTTGCGGAGTTGGAAACCCTGCAACTTTACAAGTTTGTCGTTGGAATGGCACAACTTGGAAAGACCATGGCAATGGCGGAACATTCAGCGCCGGAGGAGTAAATTTCTTAACTACTTCAGGAGCTGTTTCAAGCTTTAGTCCATTTACTTTGGGTTCACAAAATAACGAAAACCCTTTACCAGTAGAGTTACTTTACTTTGGTGCAAAACAAACTGACAAAAAAGTAACATTAGACTGGGCTACAGCTAGCGAAGCTAACAACCATTTTTTCCAAATTGAAAGAAGTAAAGATGCTGTAAACTATGAAATAGTTGGCATTGTTAGTGGTGCCGGAAATTCTAATCAACAAAAAAACTATTCTTTCACTGACAACGAACCTTTAACAGGCGTTTCTTACTACAAAATGGTACAGACAGATTTTGATGGGGAAACCGAAGAATTTGGTCCAGAAATGGTTGAATTTCTTCCCGGAGCAATTGAACCTGAAATCTATCCTAATCCATTTACCGATAAGCTAAATGTGTTTGTAAATGGACTACAAATTAAGCCTACTGACATTCAAATAGTTGACCTGAGCGGAAGAGTTGTTCAAGGTTGGAACGTACTTTCTCAAAGTAATGATAACACTGAAATTGTTACAAAGGATTTACCTACTGGAATTTATATGCTGAAAATAAATAACGGCAAGTCTTTTATTACGAAAAGAATTGTAAGGCATTAATAAACAATTAGATAATAAAAACGTCCATTCCTTAAAGAATGGGCGTTTTTGTTTTTTAAACAATGCAATTCTTAATCTAATACTAAAACTAACGACTTCCGTGGTTTTAATTAGTGTCCTTTGTAACCCTTAATTTTAATGGGGCCAATTTTCAACTTGGGTGTTAATTTGGGAATTTTACCTATGTTTTGTGTTTTTGAGTAAGTTAAAATTTCCAAAATGAGATTTTTGATCTAGGGTGTTAAAACGCGGAATTCAGGAAGAACATTTCTAATTAACTACTAGGTATTTGTAATTATTTTAAAAATGAAACCAACAGATTTAAATTAGTAATTAAACACAATTGTAATAATATCAACAAAAAGAAGAGCTTTACATTATCACTATTGTTTAATAATATCTATAAATAAAAGAAACCCCCTATTTCCTTTTTTTGAGAAGAAATAAGAGGCTGCTCTAAAATAATACTAAAATCTTACCATATTTTATCTTGTAACATTTGGTTTCCCGAACCTTCTTTTGTTGTTACTGTTGTTTGCACTTTGTGCAGGTTTCGCTCCATTATTAGGCTTTGGGCGCGCATGTGCATTGCTGCGCACATGTTGTTGTTTTGGAACTTTTACTGGATTGTGGTCTATTAAAGGAAATGGATGATTGTCTAGAACAGTAATTTTCTTTGCGATTAACTTTTCAATGTCTTTGAGATATGCTTTTTCCTCTGCATCACAGAATGAAAATGCCGTACCCTCTGCGCCTGCCCTACCTGTTCTTCCAATACGGTGTACATAGGTTTCAGCAACATTTGGCATTTCATAGTTTACTACATATTGTAAATCGTCTACATCAATTCCGCGCGCGGCAATATCTGTTGCAACTAATACGCGAGTGGTTTGTGCTTTAAAGTTGGTCAATGCCCTTTGACGTGCATTTTGTGCCTTGTTACCGTGAATAGCTTCAGCCTTTATGTTATGTTGTGCCAGTACTTTGACTACTTTATCGGCACCATGTTTAGTTCTGGTAAATACCAAAGCTGTTTTAATGTCTTTGTCTTTTAATACATCTAACAATAGCGCATTTTTATTTCCTTTATCTACAAAAAACACAAACTGTTTAATGATTTCAACTGTAGAAGAAACAGGCGTAACCGATACACTTTCGGGATTAACTAAAATGGTATTGGCTAACTTAATAATTTCCGGAGCCATGGTAGCTGAGAAAAACAAAGATTGTCTCTTTTTAGGTAAAGCTGCCAACAAGCGTTTCACATCGTGTATAAAACCCATGTCTAACATACGGTCGGCCTCGTCTAAAACAAAAATCTCTATATCACGAAGGCTTAAATGCCCTTGGTTCATTAAGTCTATTAAGCGTCCTGGCGTTGCAATTAATATATCTACACCATTTCTTAATGTGTTAACTTGTGGGTTTTGGTTTACTCCACCAAAAATTACGGCATTGGTTAATCCTGTATAACGCCCATAAGCTTTAAAACTTTCTGCTATTTGTATTGCTAATTCGCGTGTTGGAGTAACAATTAAGCTTCTTATTCTTTTCTTTTTCTCGTTTACCTTGTTTGCATGCAACAACTGTAAAATTGGAATGGCAAAAGCTGCCGTTTTTCCTGTTCCTGTTTGCGCACATCCTAATAAATCGGTACCGTTTAAAACGATTGGAATTGATTGTTGTTGTATTGGTGTTGGTTGTGTGTACCCTTCCTCTTTAAGGGCTTTTAAAATTGGTTCAATGAGGTTTAATGATTCAAATTGCATTCTTTAATTAAATTTTTAATGGGATTCATTTTCTTATGGAATAATTAAAGACTGAAGCTAATAAGTAAGAAAATGAAAAATGAAATAGCTGTCTAAATTCGGCTGCAAGGTACAACATTAAAACGAATAAACTGAAATTCCTTTCTTTCAAGCAATTAGCTAAGAGAGTAGCATAAACTTTGGAATAATTCTAAAAATTAATTGGCTTTAAAACCAATTAAACAACTTCTATTATACCCGTTTCTGTAAAATTACCAATCCTATATAAAGCCTTTGAAGGAAATTCAAATTTGTATTTTTCTTCAAACGCATGCGCACTTTCTGCATTTACAGAAAACAACAATCCGCCATTGGTTTGTGGGTCATTTAAAATGGTAAAATGCTCCATTGCTTTCCCTTTTACCAATGGTTCAACTGCATTCCAGTTTCTAAAAGTGCTGTCTGGCATTATTCCTTTATTTGCAAATGCACTAGCTTCTTTCAAAACTGGTAATTTTTGGGCATCTATATTGGCGCCCAAACCTGCACCGCACATTTCAGATAAATGCCCCAACAATCCAAAGCCTGTAACATCTGTTAATGCAGTGACTTCTTCGCATTTACCTAACCATTCGCCCTGCACATTCAATTCAATACAAGTTTTTAATATTGCTGCGTAATCATTTTCGTTGGCCAAATCTTTTTTCAATGCGCTGGCTAAAATGCCTGTACCTAATTTTTTGGTCAGGTAAATCACATCTCCAACCTTTGCGGTGTGATTTCTTTTCAAATCTATAATTGAAACCAAGCCAGTAACTGAGAGTCCAAAAAATGGTTCAGTTGCAACAATGCTATGCCCGCCAGCCATTGGAATTCCAGCTTCCTTACACATTTCTGCTGCACCTTGCAGGACCAAAGTGGCCAATTCATCGCTTAATTTTTCAACCGGCCAACCTAAAATTCCATTTGCCATTAATGGTTTTCCACCCATTGCGTACACATCACTAATTGCGTTTGCTGCAGCTATACGTCCAAAATCAAAGGCGTCATCTACAATGGGTGTAAAAAAATCTGTAGTTTGAATCAAAGCCTTACCATTTCCCAAATCCATCACAGAAGCATCTTCGTTCATTTTATTTCCTGCCAACAAATTATCAAAAGCAGGCAATTCTCCCATTCCGCTCAAAATATGCTGCAATTGTTTCGGTTGAATCTTGCAGCTGCAGCCTGCCTGAGCACTATAGTGTGTTAATTTAATCATGCTTTATTAGTTGTTGTAAGCTATCTTTTGTGTTTTCCCAATTCCATGCTTGTTTAACAATTGGGCCTTTTCTTTCAGATAGACCAAAAGTATATGTGCTATCGTAATATTCAAGCACCAACTGGATCCATTTTTTGTGAGCTTTTTCTGCCAAGGCTTCTAATGCCATTTTGTAACGTAAACCGCCCAATCGCTTTTGTAACCTAACAATTGCGGCTTCTAGCAAATTGGTTTCAAAACAGGCATATTCGCTTTCTAGCCTAGCAATTCTAGTTTCTAAAGGAATATCCAATTCAACAAGTTCACTTTCTTTTATGGCTTTAAAAATGGATAAGGGCAATACCAAATGACCAATTAACCTGCTTTCATTTTCGATCCAAATACGTTTTTGGGAATCTAATTTCAGCAATTCTTCTCCAATGCAATTTTCAAAATGTTCCTGATTCGATTGAGGCAACATTCCCAATGCTCCAAAGCTGCTGCCCTTATGATTGGCAAGGGCTTCAATGTCTAGAATTTGTTCGCCCGCAGCTTTTAATAATTGAAGCACTTCAGTTTTTCCTGTTCCAGTTTTTCCCCCAAGCACTAAAAATTTATATGGTGTATTAGTAATTTCACTAATCCTGTTTCGGTAATTCTTATAGCCTTTTTCGAGCAAATAAATTTCAGCGTCGGTAAAGCTCAGCACCCAACTTAAAATTTTGCTTCTCAATCCGCCACGCCAGCAATACACCAAAATTTTCTTTTGAGCAGCCAATTTTCTTCCTTGTTTAAAAATCTTGGCGAATTCGGGTCCTGCCAATTCAAAACCCTTTTGTATGGCCAATTCTCTGCCCGAAACTTTGTATGCAGTACCAACCAAAGCGCGGTGTTCGTTATTCAGCAAAGGCAAATTAATCGCGCCTCTAATGTGGCCTTCTAAAAATTCCCCTTCGCTCCTGGCATCAACTACTGGAAATCCCTGTTCACGCAGCGCTAAAAACTCATCAATAGAAACAGTTGGCATTCGGCAAATGTAGTTTTAAAGAACAGTATTTGAATAGCTAAGTTTTCCGATTCGTATCATAGAAGAATATTTTCTGGATGCTATCATTCAATTTTTGGGCGCTTCAACTTGTGTTCGCCTATACTCCCTCCTGTGTCGGGCGGTATTTGGCTCACCCAAGAGCGCGGCATTATTGTAAACCTAAAACTTAAGAGAAAAATTCAATTAACGCATTAATATGAAGCGTTTTGAAATGCGTACCCCATTATTTTTTAGAACAAAAACATAAACTCCAGTAGGTAAATTTTCAACAGAAATTGAAATTTTATTGGATGCAAATGCAGTTTCGATGCTTATTTTTTGCCCAACACTATTCCATAATTCATAACTACCACTAACATTTCCATTATTTGGTAAAACAACTTCCAATTGTGAATGCGCTGGTTGTGGAAAAATTAGCAAATCATCTGCATTAAAATCCTGTAAAGCTGCAAAATCATCTGGGCAGTTTATTACTGAATTAATGCGTGTGGAATTTTGCAAGGAATCTTTAAAAGCTTCCCATTTACTTGCATCATTTTTTAAATTCAACTCCATCATGGGCAGTGCGAAATCGTAAAATATAGATTGCTGTTGCTCTCTAGTTATGGTGATAGTAGAACCAGAAACTGTTTCACCTAAGTCGCAGGTAAAAGGAGCTGAATTCCCATAGTAGCAATGTCCTCCGCCGAGAATGCTAATAAAATGCTTACAGGTTGAATTTAATCCGCTGAAAATTGGAACGTGCGCATCTGTAGGAGTTACCACAGCATCTCCATCGCCAGAAAATACTATAACAGGAGCAGTTGCTTGCGGCGCTGCTGTGATAGATGATGGATCTGTAACAGCAGGTGCCATTAAAATCAATGCGTTCAAAGTTTGGTTGGTAGCTGCGGCTAAAACAGCAGCGCCACCGCCCATGGAATGCCCCATAATTGCGCTCTTATCGCTAATTTTCCCAAAATAAGGTGAAGCACTCAACACTCCTTTTGCTTGCATGGCGCTTAGCGCAAAATTCAAATCCAATCCAAAATCGGGATGACTTGGCGAAAACAAAGAAGTTTCAGTATTCACCATTAAAAAGATGAAGCCTTTGGGTACAAAATAATCGGTAATATTGTTGTAAACATCAACACCCATGGCGAAACCGTGCCCGAAAGAAACCAATGGAAACACACCTTCGGCAAACGCTGCATCATCGCCGGTAATCAATGCTGGGTAATATACCTCAACAGGAATTTCGCGGCTATTTCTGGAAGCATCTATTAAAGTTTCACTTCTGTGGCCAATAGCGAAGTTTTGGGCTTGGACGGTTTGAAGATAAATGAGGAGAAAGAGAAGGAAAGCTGATTTCATGTAGGAAACAAAGAATGAATTTACGCTGCAATTTGCATTATTATTTCCAAAAAACAGCATTTCATAAGACTTACTTAAAAGCAATTCATTTATTAAATGATGGAGAGTTTTTAAAAGTAAACCTATCAATTCCTAAGTAACGTTGCCTGTTTTTTCGAGTATTATCAAATTATTCATTCTTACCTATTCATTATTCATTAAATAAATGCTCGGCTTAAGGACTGAGCCAAATACCGCCCGACTTTAGGAGGGCAGTATGGGCGAAGGCCTGACCACAGCGGCTGTTGTAATGATTAGGTGTTTTCTATACAGTAGACAAGCCGCTGGGGGAAGCCCCAAAAAATGATTTTATTGGTGGAATTGGATTTCCTAAAAAATTACTCAAATACAATTTTTTTTACAATTTTTTGTCTGTTGATGTTCAATGTTATAAAATAAACTCCTGCTGATTGTGGATTGTAAATGGTAAATAAATGATTACCTGCATCTTTCTTCTCATTGGTTGTTTGCAAGAGGATTCGTCCGGCAATGTCTGATAAGCTGTAGGAAACGGTTGCAGGCGCAGACAAGTCGAAACTCAAAACGGATTGCTGCTGCGCGGGATTTGGACTTAAAGACAAATTGATTGCATCGGCATTTAATAATTCTATTCCGGTTAGGCCTAAAATATTGATATCGTCTATGAAAATGTTATTGCCGCCTTGTGCTGTAAACTCAAATTTAAAACGAACGTTAGATTGGCCTGCTGCTGCGCTTATGTTCATGGCATCTTGTCTCCATTCGCTAGAAGTTGGAATAAAATTAAATGCTGTGCTGCTGCTTGTTTTTAAGGTGCTACCTGCTTTCGTGTATTTCAACACCCATGTATTTCCACAATCGGTACTCATAAAAATTTTCAAATTATCGTTGGAATCGTTTCTGTTTGCAAAAGCCAGTTTAAAATTGAAAACAGGTGCGGTGATGTTGCTAAGGTTAAAACTTTGGGTATATAACACATCGGATGTTCCGATGCTGGTGCTATCGTTTTGGAGGCAAATTGATGAGGAACCTGAAACCGATGCAAGGGTGGTTGTTTGCCAATGGGTACCTATGTTATTTTCATAATACCAATTGTTAGAAGGAAAAGATAATGTTTCAAAATCTTGCACGCTTGGAGCGAATGTACTTGCAATAGCGGGGCTTACTTCAACTAATGCTGGGCGAACAAGAGTTGAACTGCCTTGGCTGTTTGTTAGGTTTAGGGTTACATCATAAACTCCTAGAGTGTTATAAAGTACAGTTGGGTTAATATCGGTGCTTGTAGTAATATTACCTCCGTTAAATTGCCAGTTAATTGTAGTAAAATCTCCACCATAAGAAGTATTATTAAATGAAACACTTTGCCCTTCGCAAATGCGAATTGTTTTATTAGAAAAATCTGCCACGGGGGCGCATACAGGAGCTAAGTAGTCATTATTGGTGCCTGTGAGCAAAAGATTGGCAGGTGTCCACAAATTGCTTCTATTGCCAAGGTTTGAATTTAATGCGGCTTGCATACGTGCCACCTGACCTTGGGTAAACATGTGTGGGCAGTTTGAATAGTCCATGATGTTTTGGACATTATCAATTTCACCCACAGTGCAGGTACTTTGACTTAAATTACAGCCACTACTTCCAATCGTACTAGGTGTGTCAAAAACAAAATCGTCCATGCTGCAATTGGTAGCAATGCCGGGAGTATTATTAGTGCCCCAGGTGTGCCAAAGGTTTAAATAATGACCCGCTTCATGAGATAGAATATGATAAACATTAGGTGTGTTACTAGAAGTACCTATGCTACCTACAACTGAATGCGATGCAACAATTCCATCTAAATTAGCATCAAAACCAGGAAATGTAGCATAAGCAGCTGCAGAAGCAAAATTGATAAACTTTTCTACCCAAATATTCAGATACTTATCTGCTGGCCAATTAACAATTTCTTTTAAGGCATCGTCACCACCATTCGTAAGATTGGTTTGATGCCTTGTGATGCCATCTGTGCAAATTCCATCGGGGTCTAATTGTGCCAAGCGAAACTCCACTTGAACATTACCCATAATAGGTTGAAAAAATGGAATAACCTGAGAAGTATCTGGATTTCGTTTTTGGTAATCTTCATTCATGATTCTGATAACATCTAAAATTTGGGCTTTAGAAATATTTTCATCCCCATAATCATGCATGATGTGAAACACTACAGGAATGATGTATTGAATGGTATCTGAGGCTCTACTATTTTGTTGTAGCTGTAAATAATAATTTGCAGTGTAGTTGGCAGTAAAAATTTCTAAAGCATCTCGCTGTTGTTTTACTTCTGGATGTTGCTGAAAATATTTCTCATTCATTTCAACTTGTCCGCAGAAATTGTTTTGTTGGGCAAATAGCGCAAAAGAGGAAAACAACAACAAAAAAGGAAGTATAATTTTCATTTCAAAAGGATTTTAGTTTTTGATAAACTTCTTTGAAATTGATTTTCCATCTACGTTTATCATACAGAAATACATGCCGTTGGATAGATTTTTAGTGGAAATAGAAATAGCATTATTCCCTGGTTGCATTGTTTTATCGCATACTTTGCTAACCTCCACTCCCATTATATTTTTAATAGTAATAGTTGCATGTGAAGCTTTCTTCAAATTCAATGTGAGGGTTGTTTCGTCGCTGGCTGGATTTGGAAAAAGGTTTGCCTCCACAACAAAATTGTTTTCTTGAATGCCAGTTGGAAATTGATAGTAGCCCAAATTGAGCCATTCGTTTTTATTACTAGCATCAACCCCATCATAACCACCTAATGCTACTAAGTAAATACTGTCATTTTGTAAAATAGGAGTCATATAAAACAAATCTGTTGCTGTTGGTTTATCAGGTCCTAATTTCCAAGAGTTTGAATTCACATCAAAAGCAAAAGTTTTGGAAGTAATATCGGTTGTATTAGTTATTGCGCCTCCTGTAAAAACCACTAAGCCTGAATTATCATCTAACGAAACTGATGCTCCTGCTTTAGAAATAATTCCTGCAGGATGTTCGTCTACTTGTATCCAAGTTATTTGAGTAGGATCTGTTGCGTTAATTTCTCCTACGTAGGTTGTTCCAATTCTACTACCAATAGAAGAACTATAACCACCAGCTACAACTATTTTATTATTTACAATTCCACCACGACAGCCAAACACTGGGTCTCCAGGTTTTGCTGTGCCAGTTGACCAAGTTTCTGTGTAGGCATCGTAAATTTGAACTTCATTTGATCCAGATGCTCCATCATTGCCTCCAATAATATAAATGAGCGAATCCTTATATGTACCATAGGCTGCTGTTGAGACTGGAGTTAACATTGGATTTCCTGATGTCCAAATGCCTGTTGAATAATCATAAATTTGTGTTGTACCAATTGCACTTGTTTCATTTTCTCCTCCAAAAACAAATAGTTTTCCGTTTGCTTTTCCTGATGCGGAGTAAAAAGCTGCTTCGGGCATTGGACTAATGCCTGCCCATGTTGCAAAACTTAAATCGTATTCATAAGCTTCTGATAGTATTGATGCGCTTGTGGAACCACCCATTAAAAAGTATCTTGAATTGTAGTTATCACAAATAGAAACGGCTGCACCACCAACGTTTACACCAACTAAAGGGTCATGCGTACTCCATCCATAATTTAAGAATGGTTCTAGCACTTTGATGAATTTTGATAAGGTATCGTTTGCAGGATTTGCGTCGTTCGCTAAAATAGTTTCAACGTTGATAGAATAATTTCCAACTGTTGCATTCCAAGGATCGAAGGTTATTTGTGTGGTTGCTTGGGGCCCAAGTGTGACAGTTTTTGTAGATGAATAATCATCTAAGATTGTCATAGTAACATTAAATGTTTGGGTAATAGCACCATAGTTTTTTACACTTGCTTTTGGGTTAGAAGTTCCAGTTGGATAGTAAATATCCATGTCGATAGTTTTAACTGAAACTTCGGCATCAGGACGCATGCCAAGTTCAAAATTGTCGATAAAAACGCCATCTCCTAAAGTGTTTTTATTTCTAAATGCAACATAAATATCTTGACCTGCAAATGCTTCTAAGGAATTGGAATAGTATGACCAAAGTGGCAATACAGTATTCGGTATGGTAACAGTATCAGCAATAAAATCAATTATATTGGTAAAACTTGTAATGGCAGAATCGGTTGTAGAGATTAATATAAAAGTAGAATCTGGCGGATAGCCGTGATATTGAAATTTGAATTGAAATGAAAGTGAATCACCGGAAGCAACGGTAAACTTTGGTGCAATAAACCAATCCTCACCACTACCAGTTGCAGAATATTGGCAATGGGCACTTTGCAGCCCGTCAAAGGAAGCAGGAAAATCTGCAACAGCAGATGTTGTCCAGCCGGAAGTTGAGTCCAATACATCTACAATCTGCCAGCCTGCTGGTGGAAATGCAGCTTCGAAACCTTCAAAATAATATCCGCTTAATGCTGTTTGAAATGAAGATTGTACAACATTGTTTTCTCTATGTGTGCTTAAACTACCATCCTTAAAAACAGGATTTTCCTTAATGCGGATTTGCGCGTTTACATTTTGGTAAATTAGAATTGCAATAAAAATGAATGTTTGGAGAAGCAGGGCTTTTTTCAATTTAATTTGTATTTGGTTAGTTTAATTGAGCAATAATTTTCCAGAGGCAAGTATTTCATTACCTGATTTTATGCTATACTGATAATTGCCTGTTGCAAGCATAGATACGTCTATAAACTGGCAACACTTTATACAGTTTGTAGAAACCAATTCTTCATTGGCATTGTATAAATCGAGCTCTAAGTTTTCTTTGCTGCCTAATTCTTCGGGGAGAGAAAAAAATATTTTACAGTCTTTCTCATATACTTTGAATTGTGTTAAACCAGACTCGCTAATTTCATTGTATGCTGCGCAATGTATTTTTGCATAATTAGTTTGGGCTTTTAAAGTAAAAGCAAACCAGCATAAAATTAAGAGCAATTGCTTTTTCATTTTTTTGTTTTATACTCTTCGTTAATTTTCAACGAGGTAAAAGTCGTATGAAACAAAAAAATTATAACCTACATAAAAGGGGGGTAAAAAGCTTAGAGTGTTGGATGCCCTATTGTACAAATACAGGATTTTCTTACTGAGGTATAGTTAATTCTACTACAGTACCATTTCCGATAACGGACTGGATACTAAAGAGCGCATTAATCTCTTCTGAACGAAAATGCATATTTTGCAAGCCTCCTTGATGTTTTACTTCTTCTTTATTAAAACCATTGCCATTGTCTTCAATTTTTAGATGAATTTTCTTTTCATCAAAAGTCAAAGAAAGAATTGCCTTTGAGCAACCTGAATATTTTGAAAGGTTGTTTACAGCTTCTTTAAAAATTAAATACATATTGTTTTTAAAATCTAGTCGCATTTTTAAATCAATATACTCTTTTGGGAAATCTATTTGGTAATCGATTTTCTTTGCTTCCAAAATGGTAGTGGCATAGGAACGCATGCGCGATAGAATTTCTTCTAATGTATCGTTATTGGGATTTATGCACCAAACAATATCACTCATATTATCTAATAAGCGCTGGCTTCGTTCACTAATTTTTTCAACGGATGATTTTAATTGTTCATTGTTTTGAAGTACTTCATTCTTTAATGCCATTTTACTAATGATATTGATACTGCTGAGGGTGCTGCCAATATCATCGTGCAAATCGCGACTTAAACGTTGCCGCTCTTTGTGTACGGCTTCTTCTTTTTCTTGTATTGCTAAAACAAGATTTTTTGCCGATTCTATACCCTGAATATAGACCTCGTATTCGCGTATGGTTTTTTCTAAAGTGAGTGTTAAATCATCTAACGCAATGGGCTTTACCAAAAAATCAAATGCATCGCGATTCATGGCAGTGCGAATGTTGGAGATGTCATCGTAAGCAGAAATTACAACTGTTTTAATTTCCGATTTCATTTCTTTTAAATGATTTAATAAAGTTAAACCATCCATCACTGGCATTCTAATGTCGGTAAACAAGAGGTGAAATATTTTGTTGCTCTTAATTAAATCAAGGGCTTCCTTACCATTAGAAGCAAATTCAAACACAAGTGAGCCTTGTTTGATTAAATCGCGAAAGTGTTTTTTAAAAAGGTTGTGTAAATCTGTTTCATCATCAACCACCAAAATATTATACGTTTTAATTTCCATAAATGATAAAAGGGATTTAAAATATTAAACAGGCAAACGCATTTCAAAAGTAGTTCCTTCTTCTGAAGTATTGTCTAAGCTCAGTGTTCCACCATGTGTTTTTACAATATCGTAGCTGATGCTTAGCCCCAGGCCTGTGCCCAAATTAGTTGGTTTGGTAGTGAAAAAAGGTTGAAAGATTTTATTTCTTATTTCCTGTGGAATGCCGTTTCCATTATCAGTAACATTTAAAAAAACATATTGGTCGTTTTGAAGCGTTCGAATGTTAATTTGAGGTTCAAAATTCAAAGACATTTCCATGCTTTGCTTTTTTTCATGCACTGCATACAAAGCATTATTGAGCAAATTGATGATAACTCTTGCAATGTCCTGTTCAACAATGTTTACTGCAGGGAGCGATTCATCAAATTCCAGTTCTCGTTTGCAAATAAAATTCGGATACTTATGTTCCATTGCCTGCCATGAAAATTGAATAGCATCTTTACAAATTGTATTAAGATTAACTTTTTGAATATTTGATTCTTTGCTGCGCGCATGCATTAACATGCTCTGAATAATTGCTTCTGCACGTTTACCGTGTTTTTCAATAATATTTAAATTATCTTCTAGGTCAGCAATGGTGTCCTTTTTTAACGTTTCGTCATTCGAGTTCAAATCTTCAAATAGACCTTCACTGAGCTGACTGAAATTAATTACAAAGTTTAATGGGTTTTGAATTTCATGTGCAATACCAGCGGTAAGTTGACCAAGCGAGGCTAATTTTTCTTGTTCAATTAATTGTTGCTGCGCCTCTTTCAATTGTGTTAATGCTGCAGATAACTGCTTGTTTGCTTTCTGTTTTACTTGGTAACGATTAAAAGCAACACCTCCAATTAAGAGCAATAAAATACACCCTATAATAAAACCGTTGCGTTGTGTTTTCTTTTCACTTATTTCTTTTTCTTTAATTGTATTATCTGTGTTCAACAACTTTATTTGTTGTTCTTTTTTTTCTGTATCGTATTGAAGTTGTAGCATTGAAATTAAATTGGTATTAGCAGTATTTTCAATGCTATCCTTATATTCTATATGTTTCTTGAAAAAGTAAAATGCTTTATTTATTTGCCTTTGTGAATTATAAAACTCGCTAAGTTCTTTATAGGAATCGCGCAATGTTTTTTTATTGTTTGATTCCAAAGCCAAGGAGATTGACTTTTGTAAATACTCGACGATTAAATTGTTGCGGTTTAGTGCATTGTTTCCAATATTTATTTGAGCGCTTGGAGATGCTTTTGCAAACACTTTAGCTAATCCTAAATATTCAAGTGATAATCCTAGTGGGTTTTGAATAATGGAATCAATCTTTAAACCCTTATTAAAATAAAAAAAAGCTGAGTCATAATTTTTTGTTTTCAAATAAGCTTCACCAAGGTGATTGTAGCAATCACTAAGCGCCCAATCATCTTTAGCACTTAAATTTACTTTTAGTGCTTTGTACAAGTTGGCAAAAGATTTTTGAGATTCATTAAGATAAAAGTAAGTGATACCTAAGTAATTACATCCCATTCTATACTGACCATTGTTAATTTTTAATTGTTCAAATAAATCATGTCCTTTTTTTAAATAATAAAGAGCCATTTTATATTGACCCATTTCAAAGTAGGCAGTTCCCGCTAATATATAATCATTCGCTAATAAATGTAGGTTTCCCATTTGCTCATTAATCCTAAAGGATTTTAATAGCAACTCAATTGCCTTTGGAAAATCACCCATTTCAGCATAATCCGTAGAAATATTTCCATAATCCAAAGAAAGTCCATACAAATTGCCAATGCGTAAATTAATAATAAGTGCTTGCTGACCAACTTCTATTGCTTTTTTGTGATCCCCAATTCTATAGTAATAACCGCCCATTGAATTTAAGGATAGTGCTTCTCCATTTTCGTTTTTTGTTTGCTTGTAAAGTTCAATAGCCTTTTCGTTCAAAAAAAGTAATTGATTATTGTCGCTTAAATCACGGTAAACTAAACCTAAGTAATAATAAGTATCGGCAAGGCCATTTTTATTATTTTCTTTCAAATAAATAAGTTGCGCGTTTTCTAAAAGCACTTTTGCATTGTTTGTTTCTCCTTCCCTTCTTAAAATTTCGGCAAGATTAGTTTGGTTATCTGCAATTCCGATTTGGTTTTTTAAAGCCGAATTTAAACTCAGCGATTTTTTAATAAAATCTTTTGAATTTAAGTATTCACTTTTTCGCAATAAAATAAAACCTTTGTTATTAAAGGCAGTAGCAAGTTCTTTTTGGTTATTTAATTTTTGTGCTAACGCAATTGCTTTGTCGGCGTTTACTAGTGCTTCATTTGGATTTATATTTACTTGAACCTGTGCAATTGCATTTAAAAGTTGTAATTCTTTTAAATTACCATCCTTGTTTTTAAGTAATAATTTTTGAAGACTTTCGAGTTGGATTTGTTGCGCATTAACTTTTTTGCCATCATGTTTCCAGCATATAGAAAAAAAATAAAATAGTAGGATTAATAAATTTTTCATCCTTGTATTTTTCTAGTTTCTAGTAACACTTTTTTGACTACGACATCGGCATCTTTTCCGTATTTATAAATTTCGATTATATTATTTTTCAAACTTTCGGCATCTGCGACACTTTCGCTGAGGTGTTGCAAAAGCATTCGGTTTGCAGAGGCAAGTTTGTTAATTTGCAATACTGGCACTTCTATTTCTTTTGCAACATCGGCCGTTAGTTGACCTAGGCCGGCCAATTTTTCGCGCTCTATTAATTGTTCCTGTGTTGTTTTTAAATGGTTCATTGCTTGTTCTATGGCCGCATTTGCTTTTTGCTTTACACGATATAGATTAAAAACAATGCCTGCCAGTAAAGCAATTAAAAGACTTGCTGCTATAAATACATTTCGTGTAGTGTTTTGCTTTTGTAATTCGGTTTTTTGCAATTGCGATTCTTTGGTTAGAAGCGTTATTTGTTGTTCTTTTTTTTCGGTATCGTATTGAATCTGTAAAAGTGCGACAGCATTCAAATTGTCTGTGTTTGCTATGCTATCCTTGTAGGCAATAAATTGACGGTAAAATTTATAAGAATTGAAAACATCTCCTTGTTTTTCATAGAAAATACTCAGTTGTTCTAGTATATTTCTAAGCTGTAAATTATTTTTAGTTTGCGCTCCCAGTTTTAATGCCGTTTGTAAATAATTAAAAACCAATTCGTCTTTTTGGGAGGGAATAATATTAGCCTTCAAAAGTTCATCATCAGAAGCTAAGGATATAGCTTTGCTTAAGCCTAATAAATATTCCGGAGTAACTATAGAGGAATTCAATTCTTCATTTAATTCTAAGGCCTTTTTAAAATTTAAAATAGCTGAATAGTACTGTCCTAAAAACAAATAATTACTACCTAAACAATGGTATGCGTCTGTAAGAGGCCATTCGTCTTTTGCTGCAAGGCATAGCTGGATGGCTTTTTTAGTATACTCAAATGACTTTTTGGTATTCTCAATTTCAAAATAAATCATACCCATATAAACAATAGCCATTCGGTATTGTCCATTATTAATCTTGAGCATTTCCATTTGCTTAATGCCATTACTAGTATATTTTAAGGCTAATGAAAAATTTTTTATGTAGAAGTAATCTAAACCAATATTAATATTTATTTGTCCTTGCCTTTCAAGATTTCCCATTTCTTCATGGATTTTAAGGGATTTTAGATGATTATCAACCGCCTTAGGAAAATCAGAAAGCTCACCATAAACATGTCCTAAATTACCATAACTTAAAGCAAGCCCATATTGATTATTGTTTTTCAAACTAAGTGTTTTAGCTTCATTTCCGAAAATTAAAGCTTTTTCATATTCAGCTGAGAAATAATAATA